>WNGL01000209.1_pt1 | contig 85559 bp, 75 predicted proteins | sample 5400591 | NCBI WGS metagenome assembly WNGL01 (sample SAMN13153377, study PRJNA577476) | soil metagenome | isolation source: 80 cm soil or saprolite under Garry oak tree replicate 1 | place: USA:California | collected 2016-06-15 | reverse complement strand
GTCGAGGCGGTGGTGAGGTTTCTCAATAATGGTGGGGAGTCGGCAGTCATAGCGTATCTGGGAAGCTTGAGAGATGCGGTTGAGGGGCGCTCGGGCACAATGGTCAGCCCGTAGCAGGTCAAGGCGGGCTTGGGATTCTTCTCTCTCACGTCTCGAGGAGGGCATGGCCCATACTTTTCTTCTTGTGAGACGTTTTTTGTCTGGACTTGTTTCTGGGGGATTTGGGGTGTTTAGGGGCTGGAATGGGCTGGACTCGGCTTGGGAAAGTTCCGAAGGAAGCTGCCAGGTCCCCGAACGAATGGTGGATGATGCTGGAATCGCTTGGCTGGACTTGTGATCGGGGCTTGTTCTGGCTTGTTGCTTGGCCAAGGTGCCCATTTTGAAGGACTCCCGAAGGCTCATAATTGGCCACTTTGGTTCTTCTGGAACGCGCCCTTACTTTGCCTGCGCTGTTTCGGGCTGTGTTTTCCCTGCCCCGGGGGGCTAGAAATAATATTTTTTGAGAAAGAAAAGTTACAAATTTTTCGCGACTGTTTAGTGTCATCTTTCTTGATCATAATTGGCTGAGGAGCGGGATTTGGACTCTCACGTCTTGAGAGTTGAGTGATAGGGCCCCTTGTTTTTCAGGGGCCATTTTCCGTCTGGCGGGGATTCTGGGCGATTTTCACGTTTCAGGCCTTGGAATCCGCCTGTCTCCCAGTTTTTCCGACCCCTGTTATGTACCGGTTTTGTTCGGGCCTGTTAGGTGTGTAAATGTAATCGGCTCCCGGATCGTGAAAACAGGCTGATTCTGGGTGATTTTCTTCTTGCGATAGGCTTGTCTTTCGAGTTGAAGGTTCCATGGGAGACCCCGGGTCCTCATAAGGAATGGTGGCTGCGGGTAGAATGGTGGGCTTGTTTCAGGCTTCTTTGGGCTCTTGGACCGGAATGTTTCCGTCAGGAGCTGAGGCTGAATGTAGTGCTTTCCCAAACCCCATTCAAAATCACATGCCTCCCACATGAAAACCTAGCTGAACGGCGGTGCTCCGACAAGGCCGCCGGGGCAGCGTTCGGTCTTCGCATGGTGAGCGATCAGAGAGGAGGGAGGATTCCCGTAGCAACCCCAAATAGTAGGCAGAAGCCCATATGGTTTACTGGGCTAGGACCAGGGTTTCGAAGACCAGTTCCTTCGAGAGGCTTCCCAGGTTCACGAGAGATCTACTTTCGCTGGTGGCCAGTTGCTGTTTTGCGGGGGGTTCTTTGAGGTAGTTGGGGCTTCTCTTCGATATGCGCTCCTCGTACGTGGGTATGGTCTCATTCTGGTAGAAGACCCCGATGGGTATTTTGTCTCCCCACTCGCGGGATTTCTCTATTACCTGAAGCAGCTTCTTCTCCTGGTCTTCTTCACTAGTTAGCGGGGTTATTCTGCCATCGTAGCCGGTTGCTTCCAGCTCATAAGTCCTCGGAGTAGGCCTCTTTGTCGCCGGGTCTATTCTGTCCTCTCCCCCGTACCATTCCTTTGTGTTGATGTCGTTGTAGGTTGGGCAGGGCTGCAGTGCATCTATTAGGGCGAAGCCATTGTGGGCGACCGCCTTCTTGATCGTCTCTTTCAAATGACGGGTATTGTAGGCGTAGGTTCGAGCTATGAAGGTGAAACCTGCTGCCAGAGCAAGCATGATCGGGTTGACGTTTGTATTGATGTTCGGTTCAGGCAGTGACTTTGTCTTTTCGCCCAGGAAGAGGGTTGGTGAAGCCTGGCCCTTTGTCAGCCCGTATACGCCGTTGTCGTGGATGATGTAGGTCATGTCTATGTTCCGTCTCCCCGCGTGGACGAAGTGTCCCACGCCGATTCCTAGTCCGTCACCATCTCCCCCGATGGCGATGACTTCTAATTCCGGATTGGCCAGTTTCGCGCCCTGGGCATAGGCCAGGACCCGGCCATGGAGGGTGTGTATTCCGGAGGCGTTGGTGAAGTGGACTATCTTGCCAGAACAGCCTATTCCCGAGAACAGGGCTACCTTGTCTATGTCGACCGGGAGTTCGGTAAGGGCCATTTTGAGCCCGGCTTCTATTCCGAAGTCTCCGCAGCCTGGGCACCAGTCGTTGTGCACCTCTGTCTTGAGGTCTGAGAGTTTAAGCCCCATGGGTAAGAACCACCCTCCTGTTTGCTTCCGGGTTTGACAGTATCTGCCTGATGGCCAGGTATACCTCGTCCCGTGACATGGGTCTGCCGTTGAACTTGACGACTCTGTTCTTGACCTCAACCCTTGTTTTCTCCGCGATCAAGTCTGCCATTTGGCCCGAGTAGTTCTGTTCAATATCCACTAGGAGCTTGACTTGTGACAGTCTCTCCCGGACCTCCCCGGCCGGGAACGGGCTGGCAAGTCGAACCTGTAAGAATTCTACTCCTATGCCATCCCTCTCCAGGAGTTTCATCGCGTCCAGGATTGGCCCCTTGGTGGAGCCCCAGCTCACGATTGTAATGTCGGCTTGCTCCTTAGCCGATTTGAAGAAGTTCAGCTTCTCCTGCTCGTGAATCCCCCTTGCCGCTGTATCCAGCTTGGTCATCCTCTTCGTCATCATCCGTATCCTGTTGTCGGGGTCCTCCTCAATATGCCCCATCTCGTTGTGCTCATCCCCTGTGTTCCAGAAACGGTACCCTGCGGCTCCGAGCACTGCTCTGGGACTGACGCCGTCATCGGTGAATGCGAACCTTTGGTACTCTTCACCGTTTCCGCTGTGACGTTCTCCCTGGACGAGTTTTCCCCGATCTATAGGAATCAGGTCGGGCCTGGGTGGGGTAATTGTCATGGTGTTGTTGGCGAGGGACTTGTCGAGGAGGTGTATGGCTGGCATCTGGAACTTTTCCGCGTAGTTGAAGACTCGGATGGCGTCGTAGAAGCACTCTTCAAGGTCGCCTGAGCACAAGACTATCCTGGGGAATTCTCCATGGGAAGCACTGAGAACGAACTTCAAGTCTCCCTGTTCATGCCTCGTGGGCAGGCCAGTGGCAGGGCCGCCTCTCTGGTAATGGGTGATTACAACCGGTACCTCGTTGATTCCCGCCCATCCTAACCCTTCAACCATCAGGGAGAAGCCTGGGCCAGAGGTTGACGTTGCTGACCTTGCTCCTGTTAAGGCGGCGCCGGTCGCCATTGTTATGGCGGCGATCTCGTCTTCGGTCTGGGTCACTAGGACGCTGCCTGTCTTCCCACCCTCTGCTCCGTCAAGTATTGAGAAGTTATCGTGGGACTCGATGAATTCGCTCTCGTCGGCCGCCGGGGTTATAGGGTAGTATGTTTGGACTCTGCATCCCCCAACAATCTTTCCCAAGGCCACGGCCTCGGTCCCCATGAGCAAGAGTCTCGGCTGGTTCTGGACTGGGCGTAGCTGGAATTGAAATGGTTGCATCATCTGCGCCCGTGTAGCCTCGTAGGCGAATTTGGCACCTATCTCATTCATGTCAACCACTTTTTTCTTGGAAGCGAAGGCTCTTTCGATGGACTGGTTGAGGTATTGCGGGTCGAGCCCTAGAAGGGCTAGGGATGATGATACCGCTAGGACGTTGACTATTCTGGAGAGTTTGCTTATCTGGTGCTCTCCTATTTGGGCGGCTGTTTTTGCGATGATGTTGTTGTAAGGGACGGGGTAGAGGTTGATGCCTCTACTTTTCGCCTCTTCCAGAATGCCCGTCACGTTTCCCGGCAAGCCTTGCTTGTCCAGCCTAGCTTTGATTTTCAGGACAACTGGTTTCTCGATAGTGTCGACCTTGTCGATTTCTAGGCTCGCGAAAGAGGGGTCGTAGATCATTCCTCCGCCAGGCGTGACTTGTTCGGCATGTCTGATGAGGGTCTCAGCGTCGAAAGTTGCTAGGAGGTCCACCTCGTCCACATGTGATCTGATTTGGTCGCTGTTTACCCTGACTTGGAAGTAGCTGTGGGGTCCCTTGATGCTCGAGTAGTATTCTCGAAGGCCAAAGGCCCAGAGGCCCCCTAGAACACAAGCGCCGGCGAAGATGTTTGCTGAAGAATCGACTCCGCTACCCTGGGGACCCCCCGTCATCCAGGTGACGTCATTAACCCTTGTTTCCGATTTGCTCGTCTAGGTCAGCCCCCCGTGGCTCTCCCGGTTCCAATGGCGCAATCACAGCCCGCGATCTCGCCGCAGTAGGGACAAGCGCACTTACAATCGTCTATGGCGCTGTCGCAGTTTGGGCATTTGTACAGCTCTTTCTCGGCTTGCACAAATATCTCTCGTTTGGCCCGACGGGGGTGTTTGAATTAAGAGTTTCGGGATAGTCAATAGAAGCAAATGGAATTTTCTCTAAACGGTTGGTTTGAAAAGGGAATGATTTCATAGAATTTTACGTTGCTGGAGGATGGCGCTCTTCTGGCTCAATCCCGTGAAAATACAATAGATGGACTTTCACGGGCTTTCGTTCTGCCTTTGGGCTTCTCGATGTAGTTGGTTTTGCTCGCCCAAGCATTTAACGCGTTGAACATCTTTCCTAGCTCCTTTCCTTTCTGGGTGAGTTCGTAATCGACCCGGGGCGGAATTGCCTTCTAGGACAAGTGCTCTACGAGCGTCCTATCGGGGTCGAGCTGTTAAACGGAGATCTTGAAGGAACTACTTGGTCATTAATGACTTCTTTGGGATCCGTGATGTCCCTAACTAGGAAGAAGTTCTCTCATGATCCACAAGTACAGCTCTCTGCAAGAGACCATGCTTGATTTCTGAATATGCGTGGCGAGTGGAGTCAGCATCGCTACTGAACACCCCAACCGCGAAATTTCACTTCCAAGTTCGACTTTCGACCCTGATCCGTTCGACGTAACATTATCTGAATGTTGGAGTTCCTAACTCTAGCCATTGACAGATGAAAAATATCATTCACGTACACCTGACGAGTCTAATCTCTACTACACAACGGCTTCGACCTGGGTCCGAAGAATTCTCCTAAGGTGCTCTAGGGTCAGTACGCTGTCTCTGATCGCGTTCATATCATGCAACGATCCGTGCCCCTCATCGCGGGTTATTGCCAGCTGGACTGGTAGTCCTAGTTTCTCCGCTTCTGCGGAGAATTTCTTGACTGGATCGAGAGGTGTTATCGTATCGTTTTCACCGTGAAGTATCAGTAGAGGCTTAGTCAGTCCCTTGAGGTGGGTTATTGGCGACCTATCGTCGTACAAGTCCGATTTCTCAGCTGGGGTGCCTGAAAAAAAGTGGACGCAGAACTTTCGATAGTGAGAGTCTGAGAGATTGTAATCTTCCCTCCAGTCGGTCACAGGCGCGATTGCGACGCCACCAGCCCATTCTTCGGGCTGTGTCACGAGTCCCTGGAGTGTTAGGTAACCGCCGTAGGAGCCTCCAAAGAGGGCCGGCCTGCGGTCAGTCTTGGTAGCCTCCATCGCGTGTTGGGCTCCACTACGAACATCTTGGAGGTCGCCGCCACCCAAGTCGCCTATGTTCAAGTCTCTGAACTCCATTCCGAAACCATCGCTGCCGCGGAAGTTGGGAGCAAAGACGTGGTGGCCGGCGATCGCCAAGGCCGGAATTTCTGGGTACCACCAGTCTCCTTGAATTGCTGTTGGACCTCCATGAAGATACATGACTAGCGGGGCTTCAGGATTTGGATTCCTCAACAACCAGCCCTGAACTCTCAGTCCATCAAAGCTCTGATAGTGATGATTCTCGACCCGAATGTTCTGAGCGACAGGATGTGGAGGGATGAGATTGACAACGACACCGTTTCTGAGAGCTTGCAGAAATGGTGGTTGGAAAAAGCTGTTCGCCACCCAGACCGGACCGTCCCTAGTCACGGCCGAGAAAAGCGCAGACACATCAGCTAGCGGAGAGGACCATTCTCCATTGCGAATGTCGACGATTCGCGGAACCAACCGGCCATCGTCTAATATTACTCCGAACAGGTGATTTTCGTCGACCCATTCCATGGACCCAAAACCTGGAATCCTTACCCGACTTTGCTCTTCAAGGCTCTCTATTGATCTGACCACTAGCTCTTGGTGCGTTCTCTTATCGATTGAGTATGCCAGGAGTCCTCTTTCCGGGTAGACGGACGGGGGATAGAATGGGGGAATACCTACCTCCGGGACCCAATGTAACAAGGTGGGACGGGAGACGTCCATGATCGCGAGCTTGGCCGCTTCTCTTCCGACGGAGAATGTAAGAAGGCTCCTCTGACTGTCGTATGCTGCGCCAAGGATTTGCTCGTTTGTTATGTAGAGGTCCTCTATTCTTCCGTCCCGAAAGAGAGACTTAGCGTACACGTTCTGCTTGTCGTGCCCCACTACGATCCACTCGTCGTCATTAACCCAGAAAGTGTAGAAAATCCTCCCAATCGGCCCGGTTATCTTCTGTAAGACGCCTTTCGAATAATCCAGAGTGAACAGTTCATAGTTTATGTCACCTCCGTTGTCCTTTGGAAAGACTACGAGGGATTTTGACGGGTGTATTGCCGCCGCACCGGCGTATGGAAGTACGGGCTCGTCCCCTGGGGTTAGTAATTGGCCCTGTTCTAGATTGTTGTCCCAACGGTACAAGAGCGGGATGCCTGTTTCTGTGGAGACATAGAGGAAGTCGGAGCGCTGCCTATTGCCTCCTAGGAAGTAGAAGAGAGGATGGGAATGGAGAGCACTGACCATGTCATAGTACGGGCTATCTTTGAACGACACCGGGTCGATCGTAGGAGATTACTCGTTGAGACCAAAAGCCGATGCGAATATAGCGCTTGCCGTTGAGCCAGTTTCTCCGAGGATACCTGTCCAACGTTCTCCGCTTGAACGAGTCCAAACCGGGGTAAGATGCTGTGAGGCTGATGTATGAGATGAGCCGGGGGAACAAGCTCGCTTACGCTTGCGAAGAGTGTGAATCACGGGCCCCTAGGGCTAGGAAAAAGAATTCTCATTTTTTCGCATTTCACTTCGTGGGAATCTCCGATTTACGGGCTCCTAGCTGTTGTTTCCCACTTCAGGCTCTCGCGAGAAGTTCCCTTACAAATATTCCTGGTCTCTCGGGGATACTCCAAAGGTACACAGGCGGGTGCGTCCGAACAATCTCGAATCTCGCGCCCCAATCAGTAACGCCTACTACGACTCATCGCTTGAAGTGGGGCAGAATTCGGGCTGAGGTCCCACGCTTAGGCAGGTATGGCTAGCATCTGCTTCCTTTCTTCTTCTTTCAGGAATCTTAGTAGTGCTGGGTTAACTTCGTCCGAGTGGGCCCAGTTTATTGCACGGGGTCCATCCTTTATCACGACGAACTGGTCGGATTAGTTTCGCTGTTCATTGTCCCGATGGAAACGAGAAGAACAAAGCTCTGAGGCGTGGGTTTCGGGTTGCTCGATTGGTCATTGTTCCTTGAAGGGTGATCTTGTCCGGTACACTACCAAGGTTGCAATGGATAGTCCGATTATTGTTTGCAGCCACCAGAAGGACCGGAGTGTGGACAATGCCGAGGATGCATTGTCGAAGGACGAGAGGTTGTTCGTGGCCGGGCCAGGCGAGGGCTGACTGTTGACGGTCGTGGTGCTGTTGCCCGGTAGAGGCTCTTCCGACGGCGGTCGGTAGTCTCCAACCATCACAACAGCCTGGTAAACATGGGATATCGCCCCGCTCGATATCGAGATTGCCACGATATAATCGCCGAAAGGAGTCGTCCTGACTGTCGAAACTATAGTGTCGTAAACAGCCGGGATACTTACTGAGAGATCGACGGTGCTCGGCCGAAAAGACACTGTAGGAGCGTTCGGGATTTCCGGTGTGACTGCGGCCGACATGCTCACTGGGCCTTGGAAGTCGCCAAGGCTGACCAACTGTTCTTGTATCGTGATGTTCCTTTCTTGGAGGGTCGAATATGACCCCCAAAGCCGGGTGGTAAAGTCAGGACCTACGACAGGCGACACTGTGACCGGTATCACAAGGGAATGGGACACGGAGCCGCTTGTCGCAGTGACCGTCAGACTGTAGTTGCCTGGGGTGTTTCCGGGGGTTAGCTGGAGGTCCGTGCTCACATGACCGTCCGGGCTTAGCATCATCCCCGTCGAGAACCCCGCTCCAACAAGCCCCGTGCTGGGTCCAACCGATGTCTCAAGCTGGATGCTGCCCTCGAAACCGTTCATACTAGCAAAGGTGAGCATTGTCTCAGCCCAGAATCCCAACGGAATACTGACCCTGTCGGGGTTAGCTGACACTGTGAAGTCCGGGGTTGTTGCACGAACCGGCCTCGTGAAACCAACGATTCCGAACGCCATCAGCGTCAATAGTATGATAACAATCGTTCCGCAGCCCAAACTCTTTTGGAAGCCCCCCGCCTCCTAGTTTGACCAGCATAGAACGTCTCCTTCTGGACACTTAAGAGTGCTGCACAGAAGTCACACGAACCTAGGTTCTCAGAGCTGACGGTCATTTGCTCTGCACGGAGAATCGTTGAATTTCGGACTATCCAACAGGTGGATGAAGTCAGAGTTTGCTATGACAGCTCACTATACGCGAAGCGTTAGGGCTTTCGGGCCAGTAACTCGACATGCCAAGGACGGCCGGTACACCGTCAGATTATTAGTCGAGTCGCAGCATTGTCAGGACCCCGGGGCGTGTCGGGATAGTTTTGACTCCTAGAGAGCGAGAACTCATGACTGGAATGGGCAACTGCTATGCTTCCTGCCAGGCTGACTTTGAAGATACAGTACGAATGGTCAGTAGTGCCCGGAACTTGTCGCCCGAACAGGTCAAGAAAATGCTGGAAGATATTCGCGAGAAAAATGGGGGAGACGCTGATTACCAAAGGCTTCGGGGTCGATTGCCGAAGGATTTCCCGTGGTAGTGGTGAAATTCTTGACGAGGTGTCCCAGCTGTGGTACGAGTTTTCAGAGGCACAATGACTTTGATGGCCTGGCCGACCATTTTGTTGTCAAGGCTGGTCAGAGCGATGCGGCCCATGTAATGTGGTTGAACCGGAATATCACCAAGAACAAGTCGGACCGGAGAACCCTGTCAAGGTTATTGACTGAATTCTTCAACGTGGGAGGTGGCAGTCTTGAGGCGTGGATTAAGGGGAGGTTTATCGAGAAATTCTACGGTCAGAGTCCGCACCCGTTCGTGCTGGCGCTGCAGCATCCCACCCGTGCCACGTTGCTTGGATATGTTGTTGAGCATCAACATTTTCTCCGTCAGTGGGTCCGGTCCTGTTCCTACATCATGGCGCGGACAGACGAGACGGAGGTGGTCTTGTACGAGTTGGACAATATCAACACGGAATACGGTGGTTTGGGGGCAGGCCAGCCCAGCCACTACGAGTTGTTGTTGAGGATGGGTGAGAGTCTCGGGCTGGATAGAGAGGAGGTTTTTCGAACCCCGCCGTTACCTGACACGAAGGAGGCGATTGCGGCCTGGGAGAGCATTTGCCGGGATGACCATTGGGTTGAAGGGATGGTTGCGATGCACGGGCTGGAATTGATCGCCAACCGTAAGCTGAAGGGTGAAGGTGCAAGCATTGGATATTTCGACCCCGTAATCTTGAGGAACGATGAGGTTTCGGAGGCGGCGAAAGCCTTTCTGCGAGAAGGGTACGAGGCGGATGTGGGACATTCTGAGAAAGCCCTGGGTCTCGTCGAGAAATATTCCAGGCAGTTGAAAAACACCGATGATGTCCAGGCAACGTTCCTCAGATCAATAGACTATTTCGACCGGTACTTGATGGCTAGGTTGGAGAGGGGTAGGCAGTTTGAAAGTGCCTGAGAAGGGCTGCGCGATCTGTGAAGCCACCTGGGGTGACTACTGGGAGGTAGTTGAGGGACAGCGCATGTTCTTCTGCTGTGACATCTGCGCGGTTGAATTCAAGAACATGATCAATGAGGTGAAGAGGCGCACCGGATGGAGGACGGTTGATGAGGTCAAGATGACTGGCAACTATCGGGGACGTGAATGTACGGCTTTGTACGCCGGCAAAAAATACGGCTTTTCAATCCGGTTCGACTCGAAAGGCGGAATAGACGCTTTCAGCGAAAGGTCCCAGAGCCTATCCCAGTAGTTCTTTTGTCTAACCGTCGTCTCTATGTACCTTGCTTGGCCGTCGTATTCGGTACATACAAACTCCTGGACGTTCGGCTCTTTGTCATAATGCCAGTCTATGCGCGATTGTGCCGCCCTTCTTCGTCGTAGGTTCCCACCCTGAGAAGCCTTCCACTAGAGTGCATTTGGTTGACAATTGTATTTGGGCAGGCTAAACTTCTGAAGTCTTGCTTCTTGCGTCACTGCTCGTCTGGACGAGTCTGTCTCTAGCCTTCCGAGGAATTTTTGTACATTCGTGATGTCCTGGTCTTGGTTTGCGAGACCCCTCGACCCCACGGAGGGTTCAGCTGACGGAGTCTCAATGTTTTCCACAGCTAGGTTTCGGCACCCGATGGGTCGAAATCGGCACCCGAGGGGTCGGTGAGCCTTGTGGGCTGATTGACCACGTACACGTACGGGTTGAGGGTCTGTGGCTGATGACGATAGCCTGGCAGTGGGTCCTGGCTGATGAACCGTCCATTACCCGGGTCGTACCAGCGCTGGTAGTCATAGTAGAAGCCTGTCGTGGAACTGTAAGGTTTGGCCGTATTCCCGTTACTCTGATTATATGCGGTCGTAAAGGTTTGTAGTATGTCGAGAACTGGGGTTGTTGTCGAGGCATCCTGCGGAAGTACGGAGCAGGACGTTTCTTGTCGAAAGAAATATTGAAGAAATAGAAACCCTTCAGAGCCTTCCATGAACGCGGTGCCTGCTGCCAAATTAGGCACCGACACCTCGCAAGGAATGCCCAGGCTACACTCAACGGTTTCAGCATCTAGCAAGCCTATCACCTGAACTATTCCCCCTTAGGGCAAACGGTAGAGGGCAAGACCGAATCGACGAGACAGCGACAGAGTCAAGCCAAGTAATCAGGTTTGCTATCGGGTCCCACTTGCTACCCTGACCGTAGGTGTACAGTGTCCTCCAGGATAATAACCAAATCTTATCCTCCATTCTCTGTGGAATGACCGAGAAACGGGTAAAACGTCCAGAGTGCTCTCAGCGATTAACCTGCAATTTTCCCCCGCCTGCCCGGAATGCTTGCGCCCCGCGTAAACCATTCGATCAACATGTTCATAGTTTTTCCTGATCCAATAGGCAAGCTGGTCAAACCATTGTCGGAACTTGGTATCTTTCTGAACTATGGACCTGGTCTCTTCGTCCAAATAGTGTAACTCAACCCATATTCTGCCAGGCCGCATAGAGTTCTCTTTGACAAAGGACCGAGAAAACTCCACCACGGGTGACCGGAACCGCTCGACCTCATAGTGCTTTTGTTGGGGGACATACTCCGTTATTGGCTCAGGCTTGATATTGTGATTATATAGCCAGAGAAGGCTCCAGGAAGGAGTTGAAAATGGTTCGGGGAGGCTCTTAACGTCACTCAATTCTTGAGTTGGATATGTTGAGGAGTATGGAGATGTTTGCAGTACCCTTGGCAAATTCGATGAACCTCTCCTCGTCTTGCTTGGTCATGTAGAAATTGATCTGCCGTCCCATTTCATTCACGGGTTCTAAGGCAACAGCCACCAGTTGTAAGGAATGAATCGGACTACGATATCCCGGTTACTGAGAGCGGTTTGAATGTCGTAAATTGCATTGACCTCCCTAGAGAGAGGCGCCCCTTCAAGCGTGGCCTTGCCAATTTGAACATATTCCACAGGCTCATCCGTAACCTTGTCGTATCCCCTCTACTTTCAGAGACCGCTATGTATAGAGCGCTCGTTTCGAAACAGGGCGCCTATCGCGGCTTCCAGGTAGACAGCCCGCCTCCAGGCCGACTGACCACCATGAACCCGTCGGTGGCGTTAGCCTCCCACGCCTCGTAATGAGGGTCAATGGGAACAACGAGCCTGCTCCCGTCCGTAAAAGTGACATCCAAGCTTCCATCCTTGCGGCCAATTGCTTGCTCTATTGTCTTTCCCTGCAATATGGAGGCCTGCCCAGCTTGCGTCGGCTTCCCTCCGGAAAGATTTAGCAGCACGCCCCCCTGTTCGATGCTCATCTGCCCCCCTATTCGAATTACTGTTCGTGATCCCTTCTCAAGAACTTCAAGGCTAAACGCAGCATCAATACAGCATCGGGACACGATCTTGCCTTTCAGTCGGAGGTCAACGTCGGTATCCTTGTCTTCCAATCTACCTTCCCTCTACGGCCACCCCGGAATGGGGCCTATGTAGTCAAGCGGTATGTGGGTCGCGTCAGGCCCGGTTGGCTGACCATAGATATCCAAGGGCTGTCCGTATTCATTGTAATAGACAACGTAGCCCCGAGGATACGCGGTTGTAGGATCCATAATGCGAATCATGTTAGAGTTACCAGCCGCGCCAGGCTCTTGAAACACCAATCCCCGACCGTTGTTTGCGACCCGCGCTTCCCAATTCTCTGGCACTCGTATTAGGTTTCCGTCCGGAGTACCCACGAATTTGTAGCCGGCTTGTTCGCCAGCTTGCACTATATCGTTAGAGCCGATGTTTGAATCGATGTTTTCTATTCCTAGTTGGTTGAAGGTGTCTGTTAGGCTGGCTGTTTCTGTGGGGCTGAGACCTTCGACGCTGGTGCTGGTGTCCACTTCTATCTGGGGAAGGTCCTCTACCGTAACTGTTGGAGTGTATGATCCTCCTGCACCACCACACCTCTCCCCTCCTCCGCAGAACTGCCAGTAAAAAGCGGCGCCCGAGGGGTCGGTGAGCCTTGTGGGCTGGTTGACCACGTACACGTATGGGTTCTGGCTCTGGGGAAGACTGAGGCGGCCCGGTAGCGGGTCTTGGCTTATGAACCGTCCATTACCCGGGTCGTACCAGCGCTGGTAATCATAGTAGAAACCTGTCACAGAACTGTAGGGCTTGCCTGTGAACTTGTAGGTCTCGGATCCTGAAGCCGCCCCGTTATCCTGCCCATATGGCTGGTAATTGTCAGAGTAGAGGATGTTTACCTTCTTTGAAGAGTCTGTTATGAGCCGTGTGCTACCGAGAGCGTCAGAATGGAAATAGGTGACTGGTCCCGTGACTAGGCTGTCTGCTCCACTGGACAGTCTCGCGATTCTCAGGCCGTCCGCGTAGACATAGTCGTTGTCAACAAGCGACCCGATACCGCTATGCTCGTACACCGTCTCCGTTCCTAGATATGCATAGTTCAGAGTACTGCTCTCGAGAGAGTTTATTCTTCGACCCATCCCGTCATAGGAATATGTTCCCAGGTTCGTGGTGCTGTTGCTGACGAACCCGAGGTCGCCGGGAACATCCCACCAGTAGGATAATGGAGGAGTGCCTGTGGTGCTCCGGGCTGTGAGCTGACCGTTGGCGTCATACTGGTAGGATACGGTGCTAACAGCGTTGGTCGCGCTAATGAGCTCGTTGCGTGTAATATTGTAGCTGTAAGTTGTTAGCGCGCCATTGATGTTCTGGAGCACACGGTTCCCTGCATAATCGTACTCGTACCAGAGAACGGTCCTAGTCCTAGAGGTCCCGCTTAGTACGGTTGAATTGGTCAGCCGGAGGAGCGGGTCGTAGGAGTACTGCTCGTTGACAGTGAACATGCTATTACTAGTGTCCGTAGAGTTTCCAACAACGCTGGTGACAGCACCTGTCTTGTAGTAGGCGTAGTTTAGCAGCAACAAGTTTGTTCTCCCGTTGACAAGTTTCAGCTGGGAGGGCCGGGAGAGCCTGTCATAGGTGTAGTTCGCGACGAGACCGTTTCCATAAGCTACTCCTTTCACTGCATCGTTTGGATAGTAGCTGAAGGAGGCGTAGGTGAGGCTTGTGGACGGGTTGAAGACTGTGGCTGTTCTTCCCAGCTGGTCATAGGTGTAGTTGACCAGTTTCCCATCAGGGTATGCTATCTGGTTCAGCAGCTCGCCCTTGTAGGAGTACTTTACGGTGTAGGTTGTAGAGCCTGAGCTTGACGCGGATGCGCCTCCAGTTGGGCTCGTAGGGCATACCTTGGGGCAGTCGGCGTACCCGTTGGCGATGAAATCCATTACCGGGCTGGTCGTAATATCGTACACGACATGTTCTCCTCCAAATTCGACCTCTGTCCTGGTGACGGGAACCCATTTCATCAAGTCATAGTAGAACAGCAGGTCCCCCGGCCTCAGCTGGGTCACGGGCTTGAGAATCACAGTGCCGTTGACGAGTACGTGAAGTCGGAAGCCGGGGTTGAAGTCGGTCCGGAAGGGCATGGGTGCTGTCGTGTGTATAACCAGGCTATTGTCGACCGTCACCACCTTGATGCTGCTGACCACCGAGGTCGTTGTTGTCCCATCGGTCGCATTGTAGGCCATAACCCGGTCGCCTAGGTTCACGTTTTGAACAGGTTCCTTGCTACCATCGGCCATGGTGATGAGTGTTCCATAGGAAACGCTTCCCCCTCCTCCACCTCCCCCACCGCCGCCGCCCCCACTCCCCGGGCATGGTAGAATGGGGGCGGTGTCTGCGAAGCCGATGCCGTAGGTTTCACCCAGCATCCTGTTTCGAGAATCGTAGGTATAGTTCAGATTAGCGCTAACGCTCTGCAACTGTAACAGGTTGCCATTCTTATCGTAAGCGGACACGTCGCTGTTTGGAGTCTGCTGGCAGTAGGTAACGATGGTCAGCCGGTTAAGAGAGTCATAAGCATAGAGCGTCTTGACCTGGCTCCTGTCGGTCTTCTGAACCACGTTACCATTGCTATCGTAGCTGTAGGACTCGTAGGTTCCGTCAGGATAGCTAGTCTTGATGGGACGATTCAGATTATCATACGTATGAAAGGTGGTCTCAGGAGTAGTGTCGGTAAAATCGTCCAGGGAAAGGTTGTAGCAGGACACGGCTGCTCGGGCTATCTTGATCCCCGTGACCTGCCTGGTCCTGTCCACGCTCAGATGGATTAGAATCCAGGGCCCACCAGTTGCCGGGAGTGAAGTCTGATTGAAAGTTCGGTCTGAATAGACGACTTGGACGCTGTCATGATTACCGTAATACGAGTCCGAATACTTAGAATACCAGAACTGGACCGACTGGATACTGCTCCCAGGTATTGGGAAGGGAAAGTCTTGCTGTAGGGTGAAGGGGTCACAGCCTCCTCCTATGGCCGCATAGGAGCCCGAGTGGACATAGAGCAGGTTGCTCGTTACTTGCACGGTTGCGCTCGGGGTCCAACCGGAGAAGTCTCCCGTTTCGAACCCCGGGTTCACCATCCGATTGTAACCCGAGGTTGTGGTTGCAGCGAGGTTCCCCGCCTCGTCGTATTGGTAATTCGTCACGAAGAAGTTGCCGGCTAGGGCCAGTGGATTGCAGTTGGCATCAGCATACTCGACCGCTGAGATGATGTGTCCGAATCGATCATAGAAGCTGCACCTGTAGTTACCGTCCTGATTGGTGGTCCTTACCCATGGAGCTGTGTCATTATAGTACTCCGAGGTGACGTTTCCATCCGGCTGACTCGTAGCGATGATTCTGCCAAGAACATCGTACTGGTAGCTGTACGTGTTGCCCAGAGCATCCCTACGGGTGGATACCTTGTTCTGCGAGTTGTACGTGTACGTCTCGTTGGAGTACGAAGATTGCCCCTGGAACCTGTCGGTTATGGCCAGGCGGGCGAGTCCGTCATAGATCTGCCGGGCCTTCCACCCGTTCTCATTGACAATGTCCACATGGTTCGCCTTGTCATTATAGGTGTAGTTCACGTAGCCAAGTTGTTGAGGGTAGACTATCCTGGTAGTGCGTCCGAGAATGTCGTACTGGTAGCCTGTGATGTTCCCCATGGGGTCGGTCTTAGTCAGCATGGAGCCTGTGGCGAAATTGTAAGTGTAGAGATTGGAAATCTGTCTGCCGACGACTATCTCGGTCTTGTTTGTTAGATAGGCGGCCTGGTAGATATTCGAGTATGAGTAGTATGTTGTGTTTCCTCTCGGGTCCACGGTCACAGTGGGATTCCCATGCGCGTCATGTGTTGTGGTTGTGGTGAGCCACTGGATCGCTTGCGGTGAAGCAGAGTAAAGTCGTTTTTCCAGACTCGGTTCTCCCCAAGGATTGTAGCTGTAATAGGTTTCCAGAGGGACACTTGCGTTTCCATTCTGTAATTCCGCGACTCCGGCTAGGGCTTGAATTATCGGGCCTGCCACACCGTCCGTGTGGAAAAGCACCTGTCCATTGACCTTGGCAGTGAGAAGGAATCCTGCGGGCCCACCACTGTTAGTTGCGCTCAGCCCCAACAGGTGTAGGCCTGTCTGAAGAGGCCCTGTATAACAGGTATCGACGTATATCCAGTTGGTGCCGGTTGTACAGAGATTTCCGTCAACGTATAGCATGAATGTATCGTCAACAGTGACCTGTATGCTCAGGTCTGTCGGTGTCGTGAGGTTGAAGACTCTTCGGAACCAGACGGGGTCAGTGGAAGCGGAAACGTTGGCGCCGGATGTCGACCAGATCCATTGAGCCCCGTTGTCAGCCCAGTTATGAACATAGTTAGGGGGAGGCCCATTCCAAGCCGTTCCGTGGAGGAAATCCTCAACGGGGCTTGCAACATCCCAGCCCGCTGCTGGGAGCCAGTTCAGTGTCGTGTTCCAGCCTGCACTTGGGGGTTTTGTGGTTACCAACCAAGTATTCAACCCCATGGGTCCTGGCGCTCCGTTAGGCTCGAAGGAGTTGGAAAAACTGGCAGTGGTTAGGCTAGGTGAAACGGTGGTCGCCCTCACATCGTCGAAGAGGACTGAGTAGCCTCCAGCGTACAGCCCGAAAGCTGCTCCGCTGAGGGCCGGGCTTGCAGAGGGGAAGGTGCCGCTGACAGTGCAGGAGATTCCTGGGGCTGTGGCGCTGCCCCAGGCGTTCAGCCCCTGGACAGTCATGTTGAAAGTATACCAAACCCCAGTAGAGATTGTGCAGGAGGTGCTCGGGAGCCACTGGTTCCACTCGTCGAGGAGTTTCAGGAACGTTCCGCTACCTGTATTGACCAGCACCAGGGCCCACTTGTAGCTCTTGGAAGAGCTCGCATTGTAATGGGCGAAAATCCCTACTCTGTCCCAGATTCCTGTCGTGGTGTTCACTTGTCTATTGATGTACGCGCGTGCTTGAAGCGAAATGTCCGCCTTGCCTACGCTGGACCAGGCCAGCACGTCCTCCTGGCTACCCCCCGCTTCGGTGCCGTTATAGGCTCCGTTCTTAGCAGCCCAGATGCCGTTCAGGGTCGTCCATGTGTTGTCCGGGACGGTGCCTTGGGCCTGGCTGAACGTGTCCTGGAAAGCGTAGAAGCCGGGCGGTAATCCGTCGTTGTAATAGCTGTTGTATGTTTCGTGGGACCGGCCTGCTGAAATGGCCTTCCGACTATAGATAGGATTCCCCCATTTGTCATACCCGTAATAGTTTGTGTATGACCCAGTTACCTTGCCATTTCCATCCGTGACCAAGACAATTTCCCGGACGGGATTTCCCTGGACCCCGAAGAGCCGTTGGACGCCCGAGACGAGACGGTAATTGGCGTCAGAATCGTTACGGACCATTCCAGCAAAAGTGAAAGAGTAGTCGGTATGACCCACTGTCTGGGTACCGTTGAGGGTTGCGACAGATGATGTTGCTATTTGGTCTCCGAGACCCTGAATGTAGGCGTAGTGGTATGCCCTGACCGGGGCACCAGAGCTTGAATAAACAGTCTGAGAGGCGACTCTGTAGAGCGCTGTGAAGTCTCCGGTCCCAAGGGGAAATGATGTGTAAGAGTAGCTGGTGTACCACCCGGTCGGATATGTTATCTGTGAAATGAGCCCGTTTACGTACTGGTACCCAGTGACCCTTCCAGCGGAGTCCGTTACAATAGACAGTTCCTGGCCATTGTTCCCGAATACAAGCCCGCGCACCGACCCCGCGTTTCCAGAGCAGGTCCCCGTGGTTTGATTTATACTGCGCAGGAAGTTGCTACTATAGCAGAATAGGAAGTTGCGCCCCACCGTGTCGGTGATGGTCGATATTCTGCCGTTGACGTAGGCAAAGCTGAGAGAGTTTGACCCCGTGGAGTCGATGATGGTCTTCAGCTCTTGGTTTTGGTCAAAACTGTAAGAGACTCCTTGCCTGTCATAAAGCACCATCGAATTATCGATCCTCCTCGTGAGGCGGAACTGGTCTCCTTGCTTGTTCTCCCATGCAGCAGTAAAGCCTGTCCAGAAGCTCGTAGGTATTCGGTATCCTTGCCCATTCGAGAGGTGGAGGTAGAGAGGGGTGTGGGTGTTGCTCAGCCAGGGAAAGCTCAGCTGCCACCCCTCGCCCATTGGAGCCCAAGGATAGATTTCAGAGTTGAAGGCGTTAGAGTTGGCAAAGCTGTAGGGCTCCGCGTAGACTCTAGCTATGTTTAGGTCGAGACCCCGGCCTGGAACCGTCAGGTCCGTCTGGCGCACAGTCAGCAGCCCAGTGCTCACCGAAACCTGCTCGCCAAGGTTGGAAAAGTATTCTCCGTAGGGAACTATTCCGGTACCGTCCCAAGGGTCGTCGGGTGCTGCGAAGGGAGACCAGACGGAGTGAATTGGAAACGAGAGATACTCCACCTGGTACTGCCCAGGTTGAGAAGGAACCTGCTCAGTCCAAATCACCGAAATCTCACCTGCATTAGTATCTCTCCAAGATGCGGAGTTTGACCCAAGATTCGCTGGACCATCAGCATCTTTTGAAACCAGGGACCACGAGGATCGGTCGGACCAGTCTTGGAGGAGTGTCTTGGTCTTCATACCAACAGATGGTATTCCGGTGAATATTGCGAAAGCATACACATCGTTGGTGGAGTAGTCGATGGTAAGGGTTGGATACGTCGCTGGCTGGCCAAAAAGGTTCCGTGAAGGTTGTGACCAAGACCCGCCCTGAGGCCGATAGGCGTACGAGACTGTGCCATCTGGCATTCTGTAGGCCAAGTGGGCGCCGTAATTGGCATCTGAGACTGCTGAAAACTCGCCATCACCAACCGCACTTTGCTCAACAATGTATTTGGATCCCGCTATCACATTTCCCGTATTGTCAAAGTCTACGCTACAGATTTCGGTTCCGTTTGTCGAAGCTTGTCCTAGGCACGACAATTCTTCTACCGGATACTGGAAAACAGCACGAACTCCTCCCGATGGTCCAGCAGAGAGAACCACCGACCTGAAGTTGTCGTTCAGGTCGTACCTATAGCAACCCCCGTTTGTATAGTACCCGTCAACCAGTGAAAGCTTGTCCTTATACCCCACGAAAAGAAAGCTTTCCGACCAGTAGAAGCTGTTTTGGTTATTGTAGGTGTTGCTGTTGCAGGGCTGAGGGTTGTTTCCGTACGGAGCACTCTGAAAGTACCAGTTAAGGGAGAAAGCCGCGTCGGACTGTCCGGGCGTTGAACTTGGCACCCAGGCCACGTTGACATCACGTATACCCTCGGACCATGAGCACCCTGAAGGCCACATGCAAGCATGTTGGTATGGAAGTTGAAGCCAAGTGCTTGGAGGCTGCCAAGATATCGAAGCACCGTTTACCATTCCGATAACCAGGCCAAAAGTTGCTGACTGGTTGGCGTACTGCTGCACAATGCCCGAGGTGTCATATCCCCCAGCAACAAGGACGATTTGTCCAAGGAAGAAAATGCCTGGTACCGTGGCTTCCGGCTTATTGAAGCTACCAATGTACGGAATGATAGAGCCTGAACTCGGACTCTGAGGATACCATTTCATACCATCGGGAGAATACTTGTACCGCTCGACGGACCCATCATAGTAGAAGACCCAGTAGTTTCCGCCCTTCGCGTCATAGAAGACTCGCCGTTGGAAGGTGTAACCCGTAGCGAGGCTGGATGTGCTGGTGTCCACCACCGAAGGATCAACTCTAACCGAGATTCCTGGGGAAAGGTTCCCTAAGTCTATCCACAAGGAGAACTTGTCTCTAACAAGTTCGGTGGTCACGTTCAATTCATCGGGTACGTCAGTCCAGGATACAGTGTAATCGTCAGAGCCATAGTCCACCACGAATTGTCTCGCATCTCGCAGAAGTTTACTGTTGCTCGTCACATTTCCCCAAACATAGGCCAGCCTATAATGCGCAGAACGGGTAGGGGTGAATTCGAGATCCCACTTGATGGGGCCCGTGGAAATGGCCTTGTAAGTTACGTCTAGAATCCCCGAATAGGTGCCGGTTTCCACATGCATCCTTCTCGTCACATAGGCACCTGTACTGTTGGTGCCCAGAGAAGCGAAGCTACTAGTTCCGGGCACAAGTAAGACCCAGGCCCCCCCTATTGAAGCCTCAACTGTCCAATAGGAGAGGGAGTTCACACTACTCCCTGAGCGGCCGATAACTTCGTCGTGGGGATTCCTGCCTCCTAGAAGCCTCAGGGCCACTCGACCGTTGTAAAGTGTGAGGTTGTCCGGAGAGGTCTGTACCAGTCCTCCTGTTTCGTTCAACGCATCCACCGTGGATAATTTTGGCTGAGGAAGGCGTATGTCTGGCACAGCGTCTGCCCCGGCCTGGTTAGGCACCTGTAACCCTGACCCGTTGGGGCCGGAACTCGGGTTTCCGGGGGAAGCGGACGCCGCTGAGGGATGAACCGGAAGAGCGACCAAGAAACTCAGAAGTGTTAGGAGGACGAGTGCAACCCCCTTAAAATTCCTCAAAAGAATTCTTGTTCGACGCCCTGGAAAGGGCATTCTAACGCCACAATCTACAATATGACTCACAACAGTGTTGTGGCTTGAAGGGGAGAATTCTTCACGCTTCACAATCCAAACCTCGCATCCGGTACAATATTTATGATTTTACGAAATTACACAACGGAAATACAAATTCGTTCAGTCTTCAGTCAGCCTCTCATATCCTCGAGCGCCTCTAGTAAGAGGTCCGGCTCCGGCTTATTGCTGGAAGCCTCTGGATTCGTGGGTTGCCGAGGGCCTAAAAGCAGAGGGTCTCGCTTGAAATTTCCCTCTAAGACTCGTCACTCGCAAGTTTCCTTCAAAGGTCACTCGAGGAGAAGCTGACTGCTAGCAAATACCAGGGGCAACATAGTCTTGAAGCTCGAACGCGGAGAGATCCACCGGGAAGCCTCGGCTCTCCACTTGCTCCCCGCTAGGAATCTGAAATATCTGTGAAAATCAGAAGCGTGGCGTTGTCAAAAACCTGGGAGGTACAAAGGTGCGTCACGACGAATAAACCCCACCGGTCGCGCATGCCCATGGCTGCAGACGATAGTTTCGGGAAGTTCTGCCGGCCCTTTGGAGTTTCAACGACTCGTCCCTGAGGCTATGTGCATCGGTATTCCATGAATGGTCTTGTTATACGCGAATCCTTCCGAATGTTTTCTATCCGCTGGTCCATCTTCTTGACACCCCTCCGGGGGTTATGTTGTCTCGACTGTTGTGTTCTCGCTGAGCTTCTTTAGCTGGGACCGGTACATTCCAATGATCTCCTTTGTTGTTGTCACCTGTTCTGGTGACTTGTCCTCCCGGTACCGACCTATGAATCTGGGAAACCGGATCGCCAGACCAGCACCGGTTCGGACAATGTTCATCCCGCACGTATGGATGGGGCTGAGAGTAATCTCCGACCCAGTCACTTCTAGAACCAATCCCGGGACGAACCAGGTGTCCGCTTCCAGCTTAGAATCAACCCTAGCATGCCGATGAGGTATACGATACTTCTCCAGCATGCCTGGCAGCTTGGCCAGGTCTTCGTCTTTGAAGCCTGAGCCGCACTTGCAAGCTGTGCGAAACACATCGTCCGCATCATCGTAGGCCGCGAGCAAGAGCGCACCATAATTTCCACCCCTCCTTCCCCTTCCCGAAAAGGCCCCGACCACAGCCAGATCCACAGTATCCTGCATTTCCGACTTGTAATCCCGCTTGTACTTTATCCAGTTCCAGCCACGAGCACCAGCCTTGTAAAATGAGTCCGGACCTATGGACTTGACCATCAACCCCTCACAGCCATCAGCAACAGCCCGTTCAATGAACGAATCAAGCTGTCCCGGTTCCTTCACAATGATCTGGTTCGAGAGACCAAGCCTCTCCCCAACCCTCACGAGGCGTCCGAGGGTCCCCCGACGCTCAGGATAAGCGACTCGAGTGTAATCTGTCCCGTCAGCATACAAGAGGTCGAAGAGAAAAACTCCGATCGGTATCTCCTCAACCATCTTCTCCAGCTCATACTTTCTCCCCCGACGCTGAGAAACCAGTTGGAAGGGAAGGAGGTCACCCGTGGACGGGTCTATCGGGACCGCTTCACCCTCCACAATCGCCTCCCTCACACTCAAGCCCTTCCGCACGAGGTCCTGGACATCGGGAAACTGCGCGGTAATGTTCTCGAGCCTCCGAGAGTAGAGGCTCACATTCCCGTTTGACAGGTGGGCCTGGATTCGAAGACCGTCGTACTTGTACTCAGCAGCACCTTCGCCCCCCATCTTCGCAAGAATCTCCTTAGAATCGCCAAGTCGCTCCGCCAGCATAGGCCGTATCGGCTTTCCAACAACAACGTGAAACGTCTCGATGGCCTGCATCCCTCCCGTCGCCAGTGTCGAAGCAACATAGCCGAGATCTGAGGATAGATTGTAGGCCCGCTCCAGCCTCCCACGCGACTCTTTCCCTCCCCCTAGAGCTATGGCTAGTGCGTCTAGAATCGTCATGTCGGCCACTCCGAGCCTTAACTTTCCAACAGCCATGCGAGCAAGATACTTTGCTTCGACAGGCGTCGCCTTGTTGATCAGACCCGTCAGCAGTCTAATCTTGGCATCAGTGGACCCAGACCCAGCTTCCCTCGCGATCTTGTCAAGAACCCCGTAGACCTCCTCCACGGTAAGCCTTTCCTTGGTAGCCAACGGCTGGCCCTTCTCCGTCAGCAACTTCTCGACAGTCGTCCCCACATCTCCCGTCTTCTTGTAAGTCAAACCTACTAGAGCCTCGTTTTCCCCAGTTGCAAGCGAAACCGCTCTAATGAGCAGCTTCTCTGCAACCCCCAGCTCTACCCCCAGATAGTCAGCGTACAGCTTGCCCTGCGTCAGATAGACGACCTTGTCAATCACAGATGGCAGGGTTTCTTTGAGAAGTTGGACGAGCAGGCTAGTGATCTCAAGTCTCTTACTGGTCGCCTCTATCTTCTCGAAGGCTTCGACCAGGTTTGAATACTCCATAAGCCACGAAGAAGGTCCCGCATCTTTGTTTTAAACACGAAACCCCATGCCGGGAATGTAGCGGGTAAGCTAAATTACGCAAGGCACGAGAGAAGCAGGAGTTACCACCGAGAGCCGGTGGGCATTGTAGGCGACTCCACGTCAGACGGTTCTTCGCATCACAACTGTGGCCGTTCGGCCGCGCGTGAAGGGTGCGACTGTCTTGAATCCGGCCTTCTCGAACATTGAGGCTCTCCCGGTACACATGTAGCCCGGGCCCTGGTCAGTCTTGCTTACGGGAAAGGCTTCGACGAGGCCCCCACCCTTCTTTCCTATCTCGTCTAGAGCGGCCTTCAACGCAAAACTTGCCACACCCCGTCTACGGTACTCTTTGTCAACAACAAAACAGGTAACCCTCCAAAGTCTCTCTTCACCATCCTTGGGTGCGAGGTTTCGATAGTTCTGGGTGTGGTCAGCGCGCGGCAGCTCGTCCCTGGAGCCATACTGACACCAACCAACCGGCTCTCGATCCTTGGTGTAGACGAGTATTCCATGCGCAAGTCCCTTTTCGACGAGTTCTCTCTTCTTTCGTCGGTTCCTGGGGGCTCTCTCAGCCCTCGTAGGCGGCTGCTTGTTCTCGGGTAACGAGTAAGAAGATACGTGATGATGTGTGCACCAACACCACCACGCGTCCCCAATTCCCGGTTTCTTAAACAGCCTCTCAAGATCAGGCCACGTTTCCATGGACAACTCCTTTGCCACGTACTCCGAAGCCTCGAAGGCCAACAAAGTCCCCGACTGACTCTCAATCGTGTCTTAAATGTCGTACTTCTTCCCTCGTGAACAATAAGAGAAACATGCAACCCGGCGCTAAAGCTCCGAGACCGACGGGAGTCACTGTTCTCGGGGTTTTGTCAATCCTAATTGGACTATTCGGAACGTTGGGGGGAGCTGCCCTGGTTATGAGCCCTGACACAGTCGTGGCGGGTCTCAGCGCTCTTGCCTTTGTCATTGGACTCCTATACATAGCCGCAGGAATTGGTTTCCTTCAAGGACACGGATGGGCTTGGACCCTTGGAATACTTGTCAGCATTCTCTCCCTTATACGCAACTTGGCGGAGGTTGCTGTTGGAGCGGCTGTTTTCGGCATACCCGGCATAATCGTGGCAGTTATCGTGACTTACTATCTTATGACACCGAAAGTCAAGGCCTTCTTTGGCAGAGGCGCGAAGGGCTAAAACTCGGCGAAGAATCCATTCCTCAAAAGCCCGCTGTACGGTGTGGGTTTTTACCCTGGGCCTATTGAGCTATTCAGGAGTACCGCTTCCAAGTCCATTCAGGAACGAAGCTCGCGATCAGAATCGCGAAGAAGACGAGCCAGAACACGTTCCAACTGAATAAAAATACAGAAAGGATGTTCAGCACTCCAGCTATCCCAAGGATGGGGAGGAGAATCCCGTCAATTCTGCAGTGCACTCTGCCGCAGGACCTGCCATTGATGAAACAACCCGTACCAATCCAAAGTACTGACAACGTATAGAGGATTCCTGCAGTGGTGAGCGAAAACAAGGATGCTTCGTAAGCCCGGTTAGCTACGACAGTGAGCGCCGCGGGCACTCCCCACAGCAGATAGCACCAAGGAGGCCGCTCAAAATTCCGTCGAGAGGAGGAGTTCTTGGGAGAACTCTGAGAAGCAACTGCCATCGGGAGCACGGTTTCCTGATTCAAAATGTACACTGTCGATTTGTCCTCCCTAAGGAACATGGACATCGCCGCAAACCCCGCTGACAGTCTCCCTATCGATGTTTATAGAAGAAACCCCAGGCTGGTAAGTAGCTGGGACTCTATGAGATGCAAGGCGCGAGAGAAACTGCAGGCTTTGTCACATTCATAGCCTACTATGGCCGGGAGGGCCCGTCATGCTTAGACGAGCCTTTGAGGATCTTCGGCCGTACCTTTGGCCAATCATTGTTCTACTGATACTATCTCTGTTAGCAGTTCCGATAACGCTGATCGTTCCCCTGCCCATCAAGCTCCTGGTTGACAGCTTTCTCGGTTCTCAGCCTCTGCCCGGATACCTCACAATCCTCGTAGGATCGCAAGTCTCCAAGAGTCTCGCATTATCGCTAGCGATCAGTATACTCCTAGGAACCGCAATCCTGACTTACCTACAGAACTTGGTGAATGTCTGGTACGCCAACAGGGTCGGAAACCGGATGACGCTTGACGTTCGAGCCCGCCTATTCCGCCATATGCAGCGTCTTTCGATCGCGTACCATGATACTATGGGGGCTGCAGACTCAGCGTATCGTACTCTGAACGATGCCCCGATGCTACGTTCCTTCGGAATTGACAGCGTTATTCCCCTGGCCACTTCCATCCTTACCCTCGGCGCAATGATTCTTGTCATGGTCTACTTGGACTGGCAGCTTGCCCTGATCGCCCTGCTCGTATCTCCCTTGATGTTCCTTCTTATCTTGGCATTCCGGCCACGGATTCGCAGAGGATGGCGAAAGTACAGGGCCTCAGAGAGCGCCGCTATGGCAGTGGCTCAAGAGAGCCTAGGCGCCTCCAGACTAGTGAAATCATACGGTCAGGAGGAGCGGAAGAGCGAGCAGTTAGTCTTCCACTACAATGAGAGCCTCTCTGCTCAGCTCAAGGTCCAAGTGGACAGCGCGGTCTACAGTCTACTCGTGGGCATTGTAACAGCCGCTGGTCTGGGGGCCGTGCTCTACATAGGAATCGGCCATGTTCAAGCAGGCATCCTAACCCTCGGGAGCCTTCTAGTCGTGAACTACTATGTGACCCAGCTCTACACTCCCCTAAGAAACGTAGGCCAGTCAATACTCGACATTCAGATGTCGTTGACCGGAGTAGAGAGATACCGTGCTGTTCTAGACGAGAAACCTGACGTGCCTGAGTCACCGAGCGCGCTTCCACTAGTGAGAGCTGAAGGCAAGATTGTCTTCCGGAAAGTGTCATTCGAGTACACAAAAAGCCATCCAGTACTCCACGACGTGTCCTTCGAGTTGCCATCTGGCAACCGTCTCGGCGTAGTCGGTCCGACTGGTTCAGGCAAGACCACACTTTCGACCCTCCTGCTACGCCTCTTCGACCCTTCCGAAGGCGTGATCCTTCTAGACGACACCGACTTGAAAGACTACAAGCTGGCCGACCTTCGAAACCAGTACGCAGTGGTCCACCAGGAAACGGTACTCTTCTCAACGACGGTGGCTGAGAACATTAGCTTCGCCCGGCCCAACGCAACCATGGACGAGGTTATTGCAGCAGCAACTGCCGCGAAAGCCCACGACTTCATCACAAGTCTACCAAATAGATACGACACCCTGGTCGGTGAGCGAGGAATGAAGCTGTCGGGTGGAGAGCGTCAGCGCATATCACTAGCTCGTGCATTTCTCAAGAAGGCGCCCATCCTCATACTCGACGAGCCTACCAGCTCACTGGATGTTCACACTGAAACAGCAATCCTCGACACGATTCAAGAGCTAATGAAAGGGAGGACGACGTTGATGATTGCCCATCGTCCAAGTACTCTGAGGAATTGTAACATGATTTTGGTACTGGAGGACGGTAGAGTGACTCGAATGACCACTGAGGTCGAGTCGGTAATCTCTGGCATGCAGGCTGTGAGCGCACAGACATGATCCATGATCAGTCGCGGCAAACTTGAGCGACCCTGAGGTTCAAACAAACATCGAGACTAGAAGGCCTAGGAAAATACCGTAGACAATGTGCGAAAGGAAGCTAACCGCCAATCCCTCCCTAGTGATTCGAAAACCTCCTGCAGACTCAAAGAGCCTCCTTGTTAGAAAGGGAGAACCAATCCAAAGCAGACAGCTGTACACAATGGCATAGACAAGGACCAGGGGTAACAGAATCGTTGTTTGTGATAAATCTAGAAAAACACGGAAGAGGATCCCCAAAGCCGCTCCGTGAAACAAGTGCATCGCAACCGACATTGAGCTGACCACTCTTCTCCGGGTAAATTTTCGAATAAGCACCCAAACAATCACGGAGTTGACCTGCCATTCCGCTACTCCTCCCATGCCCCGCTTTTTCCAGAAGGGAATCTCAACGAGAGTCATGCAGATAGCTGCTACCAGACCGCCGAAGCACGCTCCGATAAGCTCAAGAAGAGGCGACATCTACTTGACTTAGCTTCCCGACGAGTCCGACTCCAAGCAAATCCGGACTAGTTATCACTTCAGGGTTAGGCGATCGTTTCTGGACGAATCACTACGGACTGGGGTTGTCCCTTTCTGAAGAATCCCTCTTCCCTCATCTCCTCGCGAAGCAGAGGCATTAGGATAGCTGCATGAACCCGAGTCGTGCATTCTTGAAAATGTGGAATAGATTAGATTGACAATCTTCTTTCCTCCGGGAGCGTAGCATATCAAGAAAGAGGCAACGCGGCCCGAAGGAAGTAGCGAGATCAGTTCTGGAACAGCAGCTGATCCGCTTACGACCCTGCCTTCCGGATAGATCAAGTGAAAGGAGCGGTGCCTCCTTGACTTTGGAACTGAATCCAATAGACCGTGTTCATCAGCCTCAGTTAGGGAGAGGTAATCCAATCTTTTGTGCCCATCAAGAAAGCTCACTATGCGTTTGAATCGGGAACAAGAGCCACAGTCCTTGTCATAGACCAGGAGATGTTTTTCCAAAACTATCGGCTCATCGAATGCCTTTCTCTTGCCGCCACTTTACAAATCTTCAGGCAATCCGGACAAGAATCGGGCCAAACACCCTTACGGCGAGCGCGCTTATGTTTGACTCAAGTCTTCTTCACGTTTTCTTGGAAAGAGGAAGCTACTATGCAGAAGTTGTTGCCCTCCGGGTCCACGAATATCCTGAAATCCTCATCCGGTTTATAGTCTCTGGGATAGAGGGTCGCTCCATTCTTGAGCAACCTCTTCACCTCAACTGCTCCATCATCCGCGTAGAGGTCCAAGTGCAATCTGATCCTGCCTTTGACTTTTTTCGGAATCTGATTCAAGGAGACGTTTGGGTTTCTTCCCTCAGGGTCTCGAAGGATAACAAATCCGTCCTTGGGCGGATATTTGGAGACATAGTGAGCATCTCCTGCCAGAATGCCAGCATCCTGTCGAAGTCATTGCAATCAATAACTATTGAGCCAATCTTCAGATGCAAGACTCTTCTCCTTTGGAGAACAGGCCAATATTAACTATCAATTCTAACTGAGAATCTAACCTGGTCTTCCCTGCTCGACGAGCCAAGAGAACACATGGTAACTTGGAAGCCACAGATGAAAGTCTCCAAACAAAGGATTACTCAAGCCTCTGCCGACGCGTCAGTGGCGGTACGGTCCGCTGATGCTCCGAATCCTCGATGAGCTTGGCGAGGCGCTTCAGCTGAGTCTCATCTTTCTTCGCGCTTAGGACCCAGAACGCCGCTGCTCTTCGGTACCATGGAGCCTGGGCAAGGAAGAACTCCCAAGCTTTCTTGTTTGCGCGAAACTGGTCCTCGAAGGTTCCACTCAACTCTGCGGACTGCCTCTGTTCATACGAGTATATCGCTGATCGCTCATCTGTGCGTTGCTCGAACGCCTTGAGCCCAGCTGGTTGCATCCGCCCAAGGTTGACGAGTTCCTTGGCCCGTTCGATGTTTACAGCGCTCCAAACACTGCCGGGTTTTCGTCTCGTGAACCGTATCGTATACCTAGCCTCATCAACGCTTTTTCGAACAGCATCAATCCAGCCAAAGCAGAGAGCCTCGTCCACAGACTCCGGCCACGTAATACTTGGCCTGCCTGAGCTTCTCTTGTGAAATCCGACCCACACCTCGCGGGTCTTGTCATGATGCTTCTCTAGCCAAGCGCGGAATTCCGAGGGTTTCACGAAGAATACCGGGTTCAGGCGCGTTTCGGAAGCTCTATCCATGATCCATCACCCAACTCAAGGCACAAAGGCTTCAACTGTGAGCATCGCATACAGCCGGGCTTTGCTTCCTTAAATGAGAAGAGGAATCAGAGTCTAGGGCTCTTTCAACGCAGACATGATTCGTTGATGTGTCTGGTCGATAGTCTCTATTCGAGTGTTTAGCAAGATGCAGCGAACGCCGAACTTGGTCATCATCCGCCTGAAGAAGTGTTCCTGACGAGCGTGGTCTGGGCGCAAGAGATACGGATTGTACCACGGCTCTTGCCCCATCTTCCCCCACATGTCCTTAGGACCCGCACCAGGACGGATCATGTATTCTCCCTTTCTCAAAACCTGAATCGCCCCGTCAGTATCCAGTCGAACCTCGTGAGGGCTGACCTCGTCTCTCCTCAACAGGACCAAGAGCTTGATCTTGGCCTCGTCAGTAACGTTCGAGGCGCCGAAAGCAGCTTCTCTCGGTACGAGAGCTCGACTATTCCCGAACCCGTAATAGCACCATTCTAGACCCTGGTCGAAGACGCAGGTCCCACGGTTTAGCTTGCAACCATCCGCACCCTCTGTGAACTCACAATCGCTTTTTCTAACTATCACATTCTCGCACTTGTTCTGGTCGAAAGTCTCTCGCAACCAAGGCCTCTTCAACTGGGTCTCTGTCCTCATGTAGAGGCTCTTCTCCGGTTGGCGGCCAACCAGAGTTCCCATCCTATCCCCCTCGTTGTGGTCCACGTAGACCCAGTCGTCCCCGACAATTCTTCCCTCAGGAAGATCCACTAGCTTGAACGCTTGAGTCGTCTTACCCGTCCCAGTTGGAGCCACAATCACAACACCCTTCCCTCCAACATCAACGCATGCTCCGTGAATCGAATGGGTGTTATGCTTCTCTTCTAAAACTGCGGCGGCCATTCCGAGGGCCCAGCTCTTGCACTGTCCATAGTATTCGGTATTGAAGAACACTGACTCGTTAGTGTCCGGGCAGTAATAGGCCGAGGGCTCGAACCCGTTGACTCCGAAGGCTGAATAGATTCTCGCGTCAGCCTTTTCCGACTTGGCCTCGTTCCAGTTCAGCCTCCAAAAATCGAGCTGATGTTGGCTATTACCCCAATACTCGACAGTCACACCGTTCAGGTTTGCCTTGGACCTGAAAGACTCTGAAGAGCCAAGCCTCTTCTCAGCGGCAGTCCTGAGTCTAGCAAACTCCCTCTCGGGAACATTCTTGTCGCTCTTAACCCGCGACGTGGACGCTGTAACGTAATTGTCCAGTGTCACAGAGGGCTGCTCCGAGCCTCTATGGCTGCAATCGCCTCGAATATGACCTTTGCACCCACCGCCGCCGTCTGCCCAGTATCAAGTGGGGGGGATACCTCGACAAGGTCAAAACCGAGAAGGTTCCGGACCATCGACGATTTTACGAGGCTGAGCAACTCATCCGTAGTCAACCCGTCAGGTTCAGGGTTACCCACCCCAGGGGCATAGGCCGGGTCCAACACATCAATGTCAACAGTCACATACGAATGGGAAAATCCCGAGAGAAAACTGCCTATCCGCTTACCAGTCTTCGCCAAGCCCTCCCGTCGAATGTCCAGCGGGGTGATGATTTCGACCTTCGACCTTCTACAGAAATCCAACTCAGGCTTTGAGAACGCTCGGATTCCCACCTCCATAATATGGTCTGCGCCAATACGTTCGGACACTCTTCTCATGAAGGTGGCGTGGGACAACTTCTCCCCTAGGAACTCGTCTCTCAGGTCCATATGAGCGTCGAAGTTGACCAGCCCCAAGTCCTTGGGCAACGACTCTACAGCAGGCTTTGTTATAGAATGCTCGCCTCCAGCCATCACCGGAATCTTCCTCTCACCGGTCAGTTCTGTGACCACAGCCTTTACCCTGTCAAGGGTCTCCTCGAGATTCTCAACAATATCAACGTCCCCCAAATCGTGGACAGGGACCTTCTCCAAGTCCACTTCCGACCTGATACTGTACAGTTCTAGGTTGGCTGAGACGTCCCTCAGGGCTCCAGGCCCAAGCCTCGACCCTGACCTGTAGGTGCTTGTTTTGTCATACGGAACGCCGAAGAAAACGAACTTAGCCTTGTCGTAAGGCGCGGAGATTCCAGTAAAGGGAGCTCTCGGAGAGAGAAAAAGCCTGGCGCGACTCAACTCTGCAAACGGTCGTCCAATACTCGACATTGTAAAGCTTATTTCAGGACAGTTTAACCCACCGCCAAGACTCCTCGATGTCTCAAGAAACTGAAAAACCAGAAACTGAATCCGAACAGACTTCTACGATCCGCCCCGTAGGACTGTCATTCTCCTTCGTGGCCTATGCAATCGCAGGAATCTACTACCTCGTATACCCGTTACTCCAAGATACTGGCTTGTACCCGCTTTACATCATAGGCGCCCTCTCCTTGGTTGGAAGCTTAGGTGTCATGAGAATGACGAGGTGGGGACTCTGGCTTGGCCTCATCATCTATCCCGCACAGATAGTAGCTCCAACCTTCGCCTTAATGTCCACTCTAGGAGGACCGGGAGTAACAACCGATTACACGGTGATAGGCTTCATCGCTTCCTTGGTCGTGCTAATCTTCCTCACTACCCTTTCATTCCTCTTCATCTTGGACAAGCGCAAGGAATTCAAGTAGGCGGCGTAGCCTTCCCCTAGGAAGCCTTGGGGACCTCTACGACCGACATCGTGCGGCGTTTCTCGCCAGTCCTAGATGCGTAGCAACGCGGGCATGAAACCAAGGCGCGCCTACCTCTTGACCGGGCTTGTACCATATGGAAACCGCACACTTTACAGGATCGGCTCAGGATCGAGATAGTGCCAAATTGGGGGAGGGGCAACGTGAAGTTGCAATTCTTCTCCCACCTCCCAGAGCAGCCCACGAATCTCTTCCCTGTTTTCCTGTTCCGCACTATCCTCAGAACGGACCCGCACAAGGGGCAGGGTGTGTCGAAGGAGGAGTCAACGATTCTCTGAGCCCCAACCACGTCGCCCAGCCTGGTTCCAAGCTCCTCCTCACGGCCAATCAATTCGAGCATTACACGCCGAAGATCCTCAAGGCCTTTCAGGAGAACGAGCTTCCTCGTGGTCTTCCCCTCTTGAATTTGCTCCATAAGATCTTCCAGTTCCGCTGTGAAACGAGTATCGATTACCAACGGGCAGTACTGGCCCAGAACCCCCGTAACGGCTTTAGCTAGGGGGGTCGCCCGCATTCGCGGCCCCGCTACATACCCTCTCTTGTACAGAGTTTCGATTATGTCTGCCCTAGTCGCCTTTGTCCCAATGTTCTCATCCTCCATCTTTCTCAGCAAACTAGCAGCGTTGAACCTAGGAGGAGGTTGGGTAAACTTCTCACGAGCCTCGATCTTGCTGACGGGGACATCCAATCCCACCTTCAATGGAGGCAGTTCTCGGGACTCATAGGAGACATATGGCCGGTAGAACTCGGTCCAGCCTGCCTCCACAAGCATGGACCCGCGTAGAAGGAACTTGCGGAGGTCCCTCTGCAATACCGCCAGAGAGTTCTGTCGAACCGCAGAACCTGCAAAGGTAGACATGAACCTCCGAGCAATCAGGTCAAACAGCTTTGCCTGAGGGCCAGAGAGTGGGCGGGTTGGCATCTCTCCAGTGGGATAAATTGCGGGATGCGCTGGGTCGTCCTTGAAGCCTTGGTTCGGGCGGAGTTTTCCTCTAACGAGAAGCCTCGCTGCCAGAGGTCCGAACTCTCGGTGCGATGCCAATCCTCGCAGTATGCTCTCGTACCCTATGTCTGGAGGGAGTTTTTGGCTTGAAGTCCTCGGATAGGATATGAGAGCGTCCAGGTAAAGTGTCTCCGCAGTTGCTAATGTCCTCGCCGGCGTGTAGCCAAAATGACGAAACGCCTCGGACTGCAAGGCTGAAAGGTCGAAGGGGTAAGGCGGTGCTTGCAGGACCTGATGCGATTCTACCTCATTGACCATTAACGTCTTGTTCTTGCAGTCAAGAACCACCTGTTGCGCCTCTCGGGAGGTTGGAATCCTCTCTTGGTAATACTCGGCAGCGTAGGAACGATCTTCGTATTGGACTTCTGCGTCGATTGTCCAGAAGGGACAGGGAACGAAGCATGCAATCTCCTCCTCTCTCTCCACCACGAAGCTCAGCGTGGGCCCTTGGACCCGGCCCGTGCTGAGAGTCGCGTAGCCCTTGTTCTGTTTTAGAACAGAGTTGGTCATGAACCTTGAGAGGTTGATCCCATAAAGCCAGTCCAGTTCGTGCCGGCATTTGCCAGACTCGACGAGGGAGAAGTCAGCTTCAGGAACGCTGTTTCGAAACGCATTCTTGAGCTCCTTGTCGGTCATCGTGCTGAACTTCATCCGGGCAGCATGGGATTGTGCGCCACCGCAAGCGTACTGAAGTATAGTGTGGCCGATTAGCGAACCTTCAATATCATAGTCGCAAGCGTTGACAAAGCGGTCCGCGTTCTTGGCAAGAAGGCTGATTGCTCTTATCCACTTTCCAACTTTTGTAAAAGTCCGCTCGACTTCACTCTTCGGCCTCCAACCGAAGTCCCAAACCGGATAGGAACGCCGGCCAGACTTGTCCTTAGAGTCGACAGAGTAGAGATGCCCGAGGGCTGAACAGACAACGACAGTTCCTTCCCGCGTCCCACACTCGAAAAATGGCACTCCTTGCGTTTCTCGTTTCTGCGGAATCGCTTCTTCATCGATTGCTCGCGCGACTCTGGCCGCTCCGTCAGGTTTCTCGCAGACCACAAGGGTCCTCAATCCAACCACCTACCGGGATTTTTTGTCAGGAAGCTTGCGAGGTCTTTCACTCGTTCACCTGTCTCGGGAAGCTCGGATAATCTAGAGAGATACAACTCAAGCCGAATGCCTCCGTATGCCCTAGACCAGTTCTGGAACTCCTTCCGCATGTTTCCCAGAGCTCTAAGGTGCGAAGCGCAATATTCATCCCGCTCTTCTCCCGTCGAGCTTGCGCAGACTATACATTCTCCCAATCGTCAAACGCCTCCTCCCCGCTGGGCTGCGATTAGTAAGCTTGAGCCCAAACCTCAATCAATGTATCAAATGCGAGCGGCCCCATGACTTATCACTCGCTCCAAAGCCGACCCGCGTCCCAATCTAGACCCGGCAATTCTCCAGAATTTTCGGCTGCTGAGCTAGCAGAAGGCTTGTCCATGGCAACTGTTTTTCGACCTCCGCTAGGGCTGGAAAGACAACCGAAGCGGGCGAAGTAGAAAAATATATCCAGAACCTGCCGCCGCTCTCCCCCTCGTCTGTGCGGCGGAAATCATGGCTAACGGTCCGGCTTTCCTTATCGCATCGATAACAATCCAAGGTTTCATATACTGTTTTGCAGGGCAAGGGTAGATTAGATTTAGCATTGGCAGACAAGAGAGCAGTACTGCTAATAGTAGACGGGATGGCAGACCGTCCACTAATAGATCATGACTACAAGACCCCGATGGAGTACGCCAACACGCCGAACATGGACCGGTTGGCCAAAGGCGGTCTCGTCGGGCAATTAGACCCCATAGCGCCAGGCATTAGACCGGGAAGCGACGTAGCGAACATGGCGCTTCTGGGTTATGACCCATCGAAGTACTACACGGGTAGAGGAGCCATAGAAGCAATAGGTGCAGGGTTGGACCTTTCAGCCTCGGATGTGGCCTTTAGGTGCAACTTTGCCACTGTTGATGATGACTTTCGGGTCACGGATCGTCGAGCTGGTAGAATTAGGAAGGGAACGTCAAAGCTTGCCAAAGCCGTGGATGCTATCAAGATAGATAGCGTCCCTGGCGTAAGGACGATTTTCAAAGCCACCGTAGAACACAGGGCAGTTCTAGTTCTGCGAGGCGAGAAACTTTCACGGATGGTGTCGGATGTGGACCCAAAGGAAGAGGGGTCAAAGATCGCCATAGCAAAAGCTCTGGATGGAAGCGACGAGGCCAAGAGGACTGCCGCGGCCATCAACGAATTCGTGAAACGGTCTCACGAGGTTCTACGCGAACATCCCCTGAACCTAGACAGGGCAAACGACAACGAGAAGGCTGCCAACATTGTTCTAACAAGGGGAGCTGGAACCGTCCCGAACCTTCCAACGTTCAAGTCTATGTTTGACCTTCGGGGTGCATGCATTTCAGGAACAGCCCTAATCAAAGGCCTGGCTACGGCCGCTGGAATGGAAGTCATCGATGTCAAGGGTGCAACGGGGAGTCTCAAGACAGACTACGAAGCGAAGGCCAAGGCAGTGATAGAAGGATCTAGGGAGAAAAACTTCATCCTTCTCCACGTCAAGGCACCAGACATTGCAGGCCACGACGGCGACTTCAAAGCCAAAGTGAGAACGCTGGAAGAGGCTGATACCCTGGTCGGCCACATAATGGACGAGGTCGACATTGGACTCAACTATTTTGCCCTCACCTCCGACCACGCCACTCCAGTAGCCTATGGAACCCATACTGGGGACCCGGTGCCCGTGGTCATAGCAGGGCCTGACGTACCGGCGAGTAGAGTGCTGAAGCTCAGCGAGTCGACCGCGTCACGAGGCAACCTTGGAAGGATCAGGGGAATCGACCTGATGCCCATACTAACCGACTTGGTCGGACGTAGTCGACTCTACGGTTCTTAGGAGAATCCCCCTCGCATCTCTATTCTTTCGGGCGTCTTGTGGTCAGTTCTCCCCTTCAAAGGGCTCAATTCGAGCGTTCAAGTCTGGCGATGAAATAGCCAGCGGTCCCGTCTGAGTGTGGATAGAATCTCCTGCACTCCGAGAGCCCACTCAACCCCGGGGAACCAATAGTTCGGCTCAATGGAAACGGCCGAACCTGCATTTCGGGATGCATTCCCAGAAAGCTCGACACTACCCCCTCGTTTTCCTCGACTGTTATGCTGCACGTGCAATAGACTATTCGTCCTCTTGGATCTAAGAGCCTGTAGGCCTCCTCTAACATGCGTCCCTGCAGTTGGGAATAACGTTCCACTCGCTCTCGGGTAATATGCCACTTCATTCTTGGGTTGCGGTCGAAAATTCCTGTTCCGCTACACGGAGGATCCACCAGCACCAAATCATAAAGGCCGGATAGGCCCAGACGAGAAGCGTCACCAATCACAGGGTTGCCGATTCTAACGCCTAGCCTATCCATCTCTGTCTTCCAGGTCTTCATGCGAGGAACGGAATAATCTACCGAGATAATCTCGCCATTGTTTTTCATTAGCTGTGCAAGGGCGCAGGTCTTGGCTCCCGGAGCCCCGCAAAGGTCAAGCATGAACTGGCCGGGCCTCGGGTCTCCCGCCAAGACTGAGCAATAGGAAGCAAGGTCTTGAAACTGAAGGAGCCCGCTCGAGAATAATGGCGAGAAGGACGATGGGGACTGAGTGACTCTATAGACGCCGGGAAACGAGTCGAGAGGCTCCAGGAGATGGCTGAAGGCTCTCGCTTCCCTCGGGAGAGTTGTTGCTCCATCATTGCGCAGGGAGTTGACCCTAACGTATCTGGGGCGGGAGTGAAAGCCTAGAATTCGAATCGCTTCTCCGCGACCAAACACCCGAAAACAATAGTCCACCCACCAGCGCCCGTGGTGAGTCTGAAGGGCGACCCGGTCAGCGTCCCCTAGTCCAGCAAAGAGCTTGCTGACCTCAAATGTTTGGAGAAAACCCCACAGGTATTCTAGGTCAGGTCGAAACCTCGCCGTGGCCAGCACCCTGAGACCCGACATGGCTTCCAGCGCCGGAATCCGACTTTGGTTGAGAGCAATCCATGCCGTCAAGCGCGCGAGACAACGCTCCTCCACTGACAGATTGCGGCGTGGAAGGGCTTTCTGAACAATTTTGTCTAACAGGTCTTGCTCTGCGACCGTTCCAAGTACGAGTTTCAGTGCCCCGCCCTGAAACCCCTTATTCTTCGAATCGCGCCCTGAAACCCTTGCGACGGCTGATCTCTCACTCAGCCCTCTTTCAACCAGAACCAGCGCTTCAATCGCGATTCTGGCCTCCGAGGAAAAGCTGGAGGTGGTCATTGGGCACTCAGCGTGCGGGGAACCTTTTTACCGATAAGCCCTTGCAGCGCCATTCCTGATGCTATCCAGCCTCGACCAGTATATCCCCAAGCCCCAGGTCCTCCCTGACAAGCCCAAGGAGGATCCCAAGCGCCTGCTGGTCCTGCGCCCGAGCATTCCGTCCAACCTCAGCGAGTCGTACTTCGTCGGGGCCGGGTATGACGGAGAGAAACGAGTCGTCTACGTCAAGCTCTACGAACCTCAGACCCATAAAATACACTTCTGGTACGACAGCAGCGGGCACCTGCCCTACTGCCTGTCGAAGAAGACCCCGGAGGACCTCCGAAAGGTAGAGCTGCTCACAAGACATCCCGGTTTCCTTCGCATCGAGAAGGCCACGCGGTACGATGCCCTCGAGGGCAGGGTAATTCCGGTGTCTATCATCTACGCTAGAGACCCTCTCTCCATTGGGGGACGCCCAACAGGGTGCATACGGGACATCATTACAGCATGGGAAGCAGATATTCGGTATGTTGAGAATTACATCTATGACCGCCGGCTCGAGCCTGGAATGACCTACGGGGTCAAATCAGGCAAGCTGGAGCTTACCAAGCCGACCGATTCCCCCATCGACCGGAGCGAACTTCTCAAGGAAGGGGATGATGAGTACAGGAAGCTCTTGGCCCGATGGCTTCGAATGCTGGAGGCCCCGGTCCCGAATTATCGAAGGGTCGCTCTTGACATAGAGGTGCACTCTCCTCTAGAAACCCGCGTCCCAGACCCCACGGAAGCTGAGTACCGGGTCATCTGTGCCAGCCTCTGCTCCTCCGACGACACCAAACGAGTCCTGATCCTCAAAAGATCCGACTATGTTGGCCAAACTGGCGCAGAGGCCACAGATTTCCAAGTTGAATTCTACGACACGGAAGAGGAACTCCTCGCCGCATTATTCAGAGCTATGAATGATTATCCTTTCGTGTTGACATTCAACGGAGACGATTTTGACCTGCGCTACCTCTTCCACCGCGCAGAGAGAATCGGCTTCACCCGAGACCAGATTCCCATAGAGCTTGGAAGAGAATCGGCTGGGCTCAAGTATGGAGTCCACCTTGACCTGTACAAGTTCTTCTTCAACAGATCCATCCAAGTCTATGCTTTCGGCAACAGATACCGAGAAGTGACCCTCGACGCAATCTCTGAAGCACTTCTCGAGACTGGAAAGTTGGAAATCTCAGCCTCCGTGTCCCGTCTCTCCTACGCTGAGCTGGCGGCGTACTGCTACCAGGACGCAGAACTCGTGCTAAACTTGACCCTCTTCGAAGCAGAAGTGGTGATGAAGCTCGTCACAGCCCTTTCACGTATCAGCTACCTCCCTATGGAGGACATGTCCCGTCAAGGGGTCTCGGGGTGGATTAGAAGCATGATGTTCAAAGAACACCGAGACAGAGGGTACCTCATTCCTAGGGCGGAGGATATCAAGAACGCTAAGGGTGCTACCAGCACCACGGCCATCATCAAGGGGAAGAAGTACAAGGGAGGAATGGTGGTGGACCCGGTTCCAGGCGTTCATTTCGGAGTTGCAGTCCTCGACTTTGCGTCACTCTACCCATCTATCATGAAAACCTGGAATCTGGGCTATGAGACGATTGTCTGCAAACATCCAGACTGCAGAAGCAACAAGATCCCAGACACAGACCACTGGGTTTGCAAACAAAAGAAAGCCATGGAGAGTCAACTCATAGGCTCTCTGAGAGACCTGAGAATCAAATGGTACAAACCCAGATCCAAAGACAGGACTCTCCCCCCCAGCTTACTCAGCTGGTACCAGGTCGTTCAGAACGCCCTCAAAGTGGTACTAAACGCCAGCTATGGGGTCTTTGGCGCAGACAGGTTCTCTCTTTACTGCCCACCTCTTGCAGAATCGGTCGCAGCGGTGGGAAGGTACTCAATCACAAACACAATCGCCGAGGCGAAGAAACTGGGAATCGAGGTCTTCTACGGAGATACAGATTCCATTTTCCTGGGAACTCCTTCCCGGGAAAAGTTGGACGAACTCATTCACTGGTCCAAGAAGGAGCTGGGAATGGAGCTGGAAGTGGACAAGAACTACCGGTATGTTGCCCTGAGCATTCGGAAGAAAAACTATTTGGGTGTTCACGAGGATAATAGAGTCGACATCAAGGGGCTGACCGGCAAGAAGCGGCACATACCAGAATTTCTCAAACTAACCTTCACCAGCCTCGTCGAGATCTTGGGAGAAGTGAAATCCCCGGCAGACTTCGACCAGGCCAGAGTCAAGATTCGCGATCTCGTTCGGGATTCCTATAGCAAGTTGAGAAACAGAAAGTATACCCTCGAAGACCTTGCCTTCAACATGATGATAGGGAAATCGGTGGGAGGCTACACCAAGACAACGCCGCAGCATGTGAAGGCTGCACAACAGTTGGAGAAGACCGGGACCGAGATCAAAGCCGGCGACCTCGTCAGTTTCGTGAAGGTCTCCGGAGGAACCGGAGTCAAACCAGTGAAGTTGGCCAACCTTCAGGAGATAGATGTAAGCAAATACACGGAATACATACGGTCAACGTTTGAACAGGTATTGGACGCCCTAGAGCTCGACTATGAGGAACTGACAGGTGCCAAGAAACTAGAGTCCTTTTTCCCCGTGGGTGCCTAGTCAAATGCTGACAATATTTCCAGTTCTAGGTCTACCGGACATCTCGAAAGGAGACCATCTGGGCAAACTGATTGTTACCAAGATTCGCGAGGCGGGTGAGGAGATTCAGAGGGCCGACATAGTCGTAGTCTCCCAGAAAATCGTCTCCAAAGCTGAGGGCAGAATAGTCTTCCTCGGGAGGGTTAGACCATCACCATTCGCCCTAGAAATAGCGAGGGAAGCCGACAAAGACCCCAAGCATGTGGAGATGATCCTTCGGGAATCGAAGAAAATGATTCGGATGAAGAATGGTCATCTTATCACTGAGACGAGACACGGCTTCGTGTGCGCCAACGCGGGCATAGACATGTCCAATGTGGGAAAGCACTCTGACACTGTTACCCTCCTCCCCCAAGACCCTGACAAGTCCGCAGCAAGCATCCGAAGCAACATCCGCCAGTTAACCGGCCAGGACGTGCCAGTAATCATAACTGATACTTTCGGACGGGCATGGCGTATCGGACAGGTTAATTTTGCAATCGGGGTCTCAGGCCTAAGACCAATACGAGACTATCGCGGAACGCGAGACATGTACCGCCACGTGTTGCGCGTCACCGAAATCGCTGTAGCCGACGAACTGGCTTCAGCCGCGGAGCTTGTGATGAACAAAGCAGACCGAGTGCCCGTTGCGGTTGTTCGAGGGTACAAGTTTCGACGGGGGAGTGGAACTGGAAGAGATCTGATTAGGCCGGAAGACTCCGACCTTTTCAGATGAGAACAGCTCGTGACGATGACATCGGGCCCGAACTTATGCCCTAGAAGGTTGGCCGGGGATAAGCCTCACGAAGCTCCCTGAAAAGCCCCGGAAGCCTTTTCATACATGGCCTTCCAAGCATCCCGAGACTTAGTTTTGGGTCAACAAATACGAGTGGCATTGGCTGGAGTTGGAAACTGCTCCTCAAGTCTAGTCCAAGGTCTGCACTATTACCAAGGTCAAGGGGGCAAGACTGTCGGAGTCACCAATCCTAGGATTGGTGAATACAATATCAAAGACATCCGTTTCGTCGCCGCTTTCGACGTGGACCGTCGAAAAGTAGGCAGGGACCTGTCCGAAGCAATCTTTGCTGAGCCCAACAACGTCAGGAAAATCGCGGATCCAGTCAAGTCGGGTGTGAGAGTCGAGATGGTACAGCCTCTTGATGGTATATCCCCAATCGCTGGCGACAAGATCCAGCTCAGCGATTCAAAACCCTGCGACGTAACTCGGGTCCTCAAAGAGTCCGAGGCAGATCTGTTGGTAAACCTAGCCCCGACGGGCGCGTCCAAGGCCAGCGAGATGTTCGCCCAGGCAGCTTGGGAGAGCGGATGCGGGTTCATCAACGCAACTCCAGCAATGATCGCGTCCAGCGTCAAGTGGCAAGCGAAGTATAGGAAGAAAGGGTTGCCCCTCGTAGGCGACGACGTGATGGACCAGATAGGCTCGACGATCCTGCACAAGAACCTACTGTCTTTTCTGGACCGGAGAGGTATGCGTCTCGACGAGACTTACCAGCTTGACATCGGGGGCGGAACAGAATCCCAGATGGCGCTGGACAAGAAACGGTACGAGATCAAGAGGAACATTAAGACGGCAGCTGTTGCCGCCACGGTTCCGTACAAGTTTCCGATCGTCGCCGGATCGTCAGATTACGTAGATTTCATGGAGAACCGGCGGACCAGCTATTTCTGGATAAGGGGTGAATATTTCGCCGGAACCGAATTCACAATGGACATACGGCTTTCCCTTGAGGACGGGCCAGCATGCGCTGGAGTCCTGGTAGATGTCATTCGGATGGTCAAAGTTGCCACTGACGGGAACAATGGACGGTTTTTGGGGGCGATTTCAGCATATGGTTTCAAAGCACCGCCCAAGAAGATCCCGCGAGAAGACCTAGAAGCGGAAATTGGGACAATGGTCAACCCGACAAAACGTAAATAACGCGCTGTCAGCATCCGCCTCTTCTAGCCACCAGAATTGAGGCCAATAGAACGAAACGCCCGATCCTATAAGGAATGGATTTGTCGTTCTTCACAAAACCGCGAAACCAGAATCGTTCTAGCCCTTGACGTGAATGATGGAACCCGCGAGGGACTGCTTGAGAGGAGCGAGCGCCTTCTCAAACGGACAATCAGTAGTGTTTGTGCTGTCAAGCTCGGTCGCCAGACAGTACTGAACCTCGGTGCCAGGGGCACCAAGCGTCTAACCAGGATCGTTCATGGTAACGGTATTCCCTGCATCATTGACGATAAGATCAACGACATCGGAGAGACAAACCGGGCAATCGCAGAGGCCTACTTCCGAATGGGCTTCGATGGGCTTACTGCGAATCCCTTCACCGGATGGCGGGGCGGCCTTGAACCCCTCTTTCAGCTCGCCCACCAGCACCATCATGGAGTAATCCTACTAACGTACATGAGCCACCCGGGAGCCTCCGAAGGCTATGGGCAGAAAGTCGTCGCAAAAGGGAAAAGGACACCTGAATCCCAATACCGATCGTTCGCTAACGACGCGGTTCGATGGGGAGCTGACGGTGCAGTCGTTGGGGCAACCCGTCCGAATATCATACGAGAAGTCAAATCCATTCTTCAAAACAAGGTCCCGATCTACTCTCCAGGAGTCGGGGCCCAAGGAGGCCAGCTAGCGGATTCGTCGAGAGCCGGCACGGACTACTTCATAATAGGTAGAAGCATCACCAGAAGCCCTCGCCCTGAGAAGACCGCTCTGGAATACGCGAGACAATCCGTAAGCATAGATTAGCCCCGCTCCGTCCGCCAGAGCTCTCGCCTCAGCAGATCCCTCACGGCCGCACGTATCGCATCGCTTCGGTTGTGATAGATCCCAGCCGAAACCAGCTGGTCCACATCGACTACGAGTTTCTCAGGTAACTTCACAGTAACAAGCTTCAAAATTCCCATTCAGACCTTGAACTGACTGCAAGCATTCCGGCTACTTAGAATAAGGGTTTCGCGCCATTCCCGGAAAACATATTTATGTTCGAGAACTGGCCCGGTCCTAGGTCGATAGTTTTGGGCGGTGCAAAAAAGAAGAGCATGGCGCAGATGGAGAAAACCCAAGACCAAAAGGGTACGAAGGACGAATCGCCAGGACAACAGAAGAAGGGAAAGGCCAAAGCCATCGCTGAGAAGCGCCCCCGTGGGCTACAAGCCCCCGACCTATCGGACCCGAAGTTTCTCTCCGAGGTTCAGAAGATGGGAGCCATAACACCCTTTGCCATGGCCACACAATACAATCTCCGCCTGAGCGTTGCCAAGGACCTCTTGGAGGATTTGGAGCGAAGAAGGCTAGTTAGACTGGTCGGCGGTAATGCTAGGGTCCGTATCTACCAGCCTGCCGCCGCCTAAGCCCTTCTAATCTCTATCAAAGTTCCCTCCTTCACCCCCCGAAACAGCTCAAGCCCCTTCGTTATCTTTCCGAGCATGTTTACAGGGCTGTACGGCTTAGTCGGTCCAAAGAAAACGCAGACGGCATCCCCCACAGGCCAGTAGCCAACGGAACCCACCTCAACAATGCTCCGTGGGTTTTCCGCGGGAGCCTTCACGGGAACCTTGAAGTAGATTTCCTCTCCCCAGAGGGCCGCCCGGCCCTGAACCGGCAGCCTCTTCAACAGTGAGTCCGCAGTCCGGGGCGATGCGAAACGGTGGAACTCAGCCTCAGCGAGGCCAACCCCTTCGATTGAAAACACGACCTTTGGCCTTGAAATTTCATCTTTAGTATCAATCGACAATTTACCTTACCATTATGGAGGTTGGTCAGCCAAGCTATATAGCTCGCTGAAAACTTGCTCCACTATGTCGGCTGACAGCGATGAAACGGGTCATAATAATGGGAGCTGCGGGCCGCGACTTCCACAACTTTAATCTTGTGTACAAGAATTCTCCGGATTACCAAGTTGTAGCTTTTACGGCCGCTCAAATCCCAGGGATTGAAGGCAGAACCTATCCTCGAGAGTTGGCCGGGGCCCAGTATCCGAATGGGATTCCCATATTTCCAGAAGAAGACCTGGCTAGGCTCGTACAAGAGAAGAAAGCGGATCTGGTCGTCCTATCCTACAGTGACCTTTCAAATATCGAGGTGGTGCACAAGGGTTCAATCGCGATGGCTGCTGGCGCCGACTTCCAGCTCCTCGGGCCGCGAAGCACAATGCTTCGGTCCAAATTACCAGTCGTCTCCGTGGGAGCCGTGCGAACCGGGGCGGGAAAGAGCACTGTTTCGAGGAAAATAACCTCAGTTCTCCGAAAACACGGCAAGAGGGTCGCTGTAATTCGGCATCCAATGCCCTACGGAGACCTTTCCAAAGAGGTGAGTCAGAGGTTCGCCTCATTCGCGGACCTGGACAGGTACGATTGTTCAATCGAGGAGAGGGAGGAATACGAGCCCCACATTGAAAATGGCTTTGTCGTGTTCGCCGGCGTCGACTACCAGAGGATACTTACCGAGGCCGAAAAAGAAGCAGAGGTAATCTTGTGGGATGGCGGAAACAACGACATCCCATTCATCAAACCAGACATACATTTTGTGGTCCTAGATCCCCTACGTCCGGGAGCTGAAATGACACATTATCCCAGCGAGGTAAATGTTCGTCTGGCGAACGTTGCAATCATAAACAAGGTGAACTCTGCTGAGGAGGGGAACGTGGAAATAGTGCAGTCCAACGTCAAAACCCTAAACCCCGGTGCGGCGATTATCAAGGCCGCGTCCGATATTGTTCTGGACAAGCCAGAACTTGTAAAGGGAAAAAGAGTATTGGTTATCGAGGACGGTCCAACCGTCACCCATGGAGACATGGCGTACGGTGTCGGGTACCTTGCGGCTAAACAATTCCATGCCGCAGAAATCGTTGACCCCAGGAAATACGCCGTGGGAGTAATGGAAGCAACCTACAGGAAGTATCCTCACCTGAAAGAGGTCTTACCGACAATGGGCTACGGGCAGCAACAAGTGCGCGATCTAGAAGCCACCATCGCCAAGGTAGACTGCGACAGCATTATCATCGCTACCCCCGCAGATGTCCGAAGGCTAATCAAGTTCCCGAGGCCAACAGCCAGAGTGAGCTATGAGCTCAGAGAAATGACGAAACCTAGCATCGAAGATACTCTTCGCTCGGCAAAAATCATCTAGGCGCTAAGCGATAGTCTTCCTCAGCGTCTCAGCCACATATTCAATCTCACTTTCGGATACTCTCGGGTGAACTGGTAGGGAAAACACTTGCCGTGACGCCTTTTCCGTCTCAGGAAGCCTTCCCCTTCTTGCGACATTGCCATCGCGGTAGAGCGGAGTAGAGTGGACAGGGGTTGAATAGTAGACGGCTGCCTCTATGTTCTTGGTCCATAGGCGGTCCACTATCTTGTTACGTTTAGCAGCGTTTACGCCCCTGAGACGGGCAGTGTAGAGATACCAGCTATGCTTGCGGCCCTCAGGCTCTCTAGGCAAGATGAGTTTGCCGGACATACCGAGTTTCTCCGTCGCAATCTCAGCATTCCTTCGTCTCTTCTCGAGAAATGAGGGCAACTTCTTCAGCTGGGCATATCCTATCGCTGCACACACCTCCGTCATGTGATAGTTGTGCCCGATTCTAACTGTCCAGTACGGACGTTGCTCACCGTGCGACCTAATCATTCGGAGAGCTTGCGCGTGCTCGTCGTCATTAGTGGTCACCATTCCTCCTTCACCAGTGGTCATGTTCTTCCCAGCGTAGAAGCTGAAACAGGTCATGTCGGCAATGGAACCTATCTTCTTGCCGTTGAAAAGCGCCCCGTGAGCTTGGGCTGCATCCTCGACCACAACAATACCTTTTCCATGCACAAAATCCAAAACGGCACCAAGGTCTGCCGGTAACCCGTACATGTCGGTCGGGATAATCGCCTTTGTCTTTCGGGTTAGGGCCTCTTCCACACTGTCTAGTCTTAGACAATAGGTCTCCTTGTCAATATCAGCGAAGACGGGTGTTGCACCAGCTAGGAGCACCGCGTTAGCTGCTCCTACGAAGGTAAAGGAGGGAAGTATTACTTCGTCCCCTGGACGCACATCTGCAGCAAGGAGTGCTGCGTGAAGGGCGGCTGTCCCGTTCACCAAGGCAACCGCATGCTTCGTTCCCACGAACTTTGCAAAGCTTCTCTCAAATTCGAGAACGCGAGGGCCCATACCGCTCTTATCGGTCAGAATACCGCTTCTGAGAACATCCACTGCCGAGTCAATTTCTTCTTTCCCTAGGAATGGCTGATTGATTCTGATCAGCTCTCGCAAAGTGAATCGTGAGGCTCCTCTACGTCCTCAGATTGGAGTTTAGGCTAAAAGAGTTGGCACAGTTGTGTCTAGACGACTTCCCGGACAGCGAGAACTTTCAATTTCGCTTGCCGGTGATAGTCCGTAGGATTATCCGTACGCTATCAAACTCTGCACTGTCTCTTCAATGACAACGTGCCTAAAAATGAATTTCCTCACTAGAGTTCCGGGCTTTAGCTCCGAGACGCTACAAACACACTTTGCCGAAGAGACGGCTCCTCGTTATCTCACTCAAGCCTTGGGTTGAAGACGGAAAGCTCGGTATGAAGATGTGACTATTTTCCTCCGGTAGACTCAGAAACCTTAGAACCTCGCAAATCTCAGGAACGTTACGTTAGTCGTCTCACCCGTTTTTCGTGGTGGCCATCTTTCAGGCCAACCAAAATGGGGGTCGAAATCGTCGAAAATGAGCCTAGAATGCTCGTTCTTGGTCCCACGACACCCGTAAGGGACAATTCCTTTAGTTTTCAAAGCCCAAGAGCTTGCCAAGATTTATATCGCGCGCGTTTTTTGTCGGTGTCATCGAACCAGGAGATGGAAAGAATTGTCTGAATTGGCTGGACAACAAATAATTATTCTGAAAGAGGGAACATCCCGAAACCGGGGCCGCGATGCCCAGAAGGCAAACATCACGGCCGCAAAAGTCATCGCAGAGTCGGTAAAGACCTCGCTGGGCCCAAAGGGCATGGACAAGATGCTGGTGGATGGCTTCGGAGACGTTACCATCACCAACGACGGCGCAACCATCTTGAAAGAGATGGAGGTGCAGCACCCTGCTGCCAAAATGATGGTGGAAGTAGCCAAGACTCAAGATGACGAAGTTGGGGACGGGACCACGACCTCGGTCGTCGTGGCCGGCGAACTCCTAAAGAAAGCCGAGGAACTAATCGACCAGAACATCCATCCAACCATCATCGTTGACGGATACCGAACCGCCTCCATTAAGGCGTTGGAAATCCTAGACCAAATTGCGGTAAAGATCGACCCCTCCGACAGGACCAGCCTGAGAAAAATTGCTGAAGTATCCTTGGCCAGTAAGATTCTGGCAGAGTACAAGAACACCATGGCAGACCTGGCTGTCAACGCAATCCTCCAAGTTGCGGAGAAGACGGACGAGGGCTACAGGGTCGACATCGACGATGTGAAGGTGGAGAAAAAACCTGGAGAAGCCTTTGAGGACACTGCATTGATCAAGGGCATAGTCCTTGACAAGGAAGTTGTCCATCCCGGCATGCCAAAGAGAATTGAACAGGCGAAGATCGCACTGGTAGACGCGCCCCTGGAAATAGAGAAAACAGAGTTCGACGCGAAGATCAACATAGAGAACCCGGAACAGATGAAGTCATTCCTCGACGAAGAAGAGAAGATGTTGAGGAACATGGTCGACAATGTCAAGGAATCCGGTGCCAATGTGCTCCTCTGCGAAAAGGGCATAGATGACGTGGCTCAGCATTACTTGGCCAAAGCGGGCATTCTCGCAGTGAGACGAGTCAAACAATCTGACATGGAGAAACTTACCAAGGCGACTGGCGGAAGGGTCGTTAGTAACCTCGACGATCTCAAGCCCGCAGACCTTGGAAACGCACAACTCGTAGAAGAGAGAAAGGTCGCCGACGACAAGATGGTATTCGTGGAGGGATGCAAGAACCCCAAGGCAGTGACAATACTCGTCAGGGGTGGAAGTGAAAGGCTAGTAGATGAGGCGGAGAGGTCGATTCATGACGCCCTCTGCGTTGTGAGAGATGTGGTCAGAGACCCCCGGGTGGTAGGAGGAGGAGGGGCCCCCGAGGCCGAAATTGCCCGAAGGCTCAGGGAGTACTCACAGACACTGTCAGGCAAGGAACAGATGGCCGTGATTGCCTTCGCAGATGCCCTCGAATGCGTTCCCATGGCACTGGCAGAAAATGCAGGGCTCGACCCAATTGACATCATGGTCCAGTTACGGGCGGCGCATGAAAAGGGACAGCTGTGGGCTGGCGTCGACCTCGTCGAAGGGAAGGTCAGCGACCTAAAGGAAAAGGGCGTGATTGAACCTCACGGCGTAAAAATGCAGGTCATCAAGTCAGCCGCTGAAGCAGCGGGAATGATCCTCAAGATAGACGACGTAATAGCCGCAGCCAAGACTAGGGAGGATAAGGGTCCCCCGAAGGGAAAGGAAGAGGGTGGCGAAGAGGGAAGCAGTGAGTTCTAGGGAACCCGACAGCATAATCATCGGGCCTCCCAAGCTCACTCGCTTCGAGAAGGCACGGGTCGTGGGTGCTAGAGCTCTCCAGGTTTCAATGGGGGCTCCCGTACTTCTCGATTCAACGGATCCCTCAATGTCTCCGATTGACATAGCACTGCTCGAGCTTGAGGAGGGAGTCCTTCCCATTAGCATAAGGCGCGCTCTGCCGGACGGAACGAGCCAGAACATTCCCCTAAAGTGGTTGCTCCAACTCCCCCAGGATCGAAAGACAAAGAGTAGAAAGGAAAACTAGCAACCCGGAAAAGTTGGAGCCCTCACAGAACGCTCCCGAGAACGATGAGCGTTTCGCCTGGAACACCGCATTGGCTGCGATGCTGTGCTTCTCCCTCATCACTCTATTGCTTAGACTATTCGGAATGTTCCCCTTCCAGGACATGTTCGCTGTTGCGTTAGTGGGGATTCCGACCGGTGTGCTGTTAGTAGGCTGGCTTGCTACCCGGTCATCGAGAAGCTAGGCTGAAGTCTTCGGCTTCTCGGACAAAGGAAGCTTAGCGCTCATGAGATAGGCGTCGGCCCCGTCATGGTAGTAATGCGAGACCACCCGGATAGTCTCGAAATTCATCTGCTTGTAGAGACTCACAGCTTCCTCGTTAACTACCCTGACCTCGAGAAAACATTCCTCGGCTCCATGCAACTCAAGCGCCTTCAATGACATCACCACCAGCTCTCTGCCGATCCCATGCTTTCGCTGGTCCGGCATTACGGCCACTGACACAACGTGTCCCTTCCGTACCATACGGAACCGCCGGACGTCAGAGAAGCCGAACTCAAGCCTACACATGATGTAGCCGATAACCTTCCGGTTGACCTCGGCTACTATGAACGCTTCAGGACAGCTCTTGTACACTTCCATGAAAAAGTAAGGGCTGTAGTTTTCGGGGAGGCAGACCCTGTTAATCTCTATGACCTGCGAAAGATCCTCGGGGCGGAATGGCCGCAGGAGGTAGGGCGTCTCCAGCAACTGGATTCTCAACCTTCGAAACTATTCCTGGCGTATAATATCTTGTCGTTGAATAATACTTTCACGAACCATGTGACAACACGTTTAAATCCGCAGGAGGTCGGGTGCCGCGAAGAAGCGACCGACGGAATGAGTGATGGTCTTCCTCAACCTCAGCCTGTGACTCAGGCAACTGTCAGAGTCTACGTAGGTCCATCACTCGAAACTATTCGCGGCATTGTCGCGTCGAAGTTCCAAGTGAAGGATGCCTTTCTAGACCCTTACGGCGTCCCAACTGTACAAGTGGCCGCAGAGCCTGTAAAGGAGAAGTTCGTGGAACTTCTAGCGGAGCTGGCTCCTCAGAAGCTAACAGCACTGATTAGGGGTTCGGGCGACACTATGACCATAAAGGTTGTCCAGAAACCGCAACGGGGACCCCCTCGCAAGACCATTAATCTAGTTCTCTTCCTGGCTACCGTGAGCACGGTCTTCGTGGGCGGGTTTCTCGTATGGGGCCAATTCGCAAGTATCATCGCACCATTAGCGAACCCATATTCAATGGCAGGAGAATTCGCCATCGGGCTAATGGCAATTATCGGACTTCACGAGTTCGGACATAAAGCATCTACAAGGTATCATAAACTCGACGCAAGTCTACCATACTTCATTCCCGGTCCCCCGTTCTTATTCCCCTTCGGAACATTCGGAGCAGTCATTTCTCTCAGAGAGCCCCCGGCCAACAGAGACCAACTGTTCGACCTGGGCTTGAGCGGGCCCTTGGTCGGTTTCCTAGTTACCATCGTAGTAGCATTGCTCGCCATCATCTTCGGGCTACCTCTGAGCGATGCTCAGACAAGCCAGTTGACAAGCCAAGGACTCATCACTTTCGCCAGCTGGCCGAATACGCCTTTGATACTCATCATAATCGGCAACCTCCAAGGAGTCTTGAGGCCCGACTTGGGCGCGAATGTTCTCCTCTACAGCCAGTTGGACTGGGCCGCCCAGATCGGCGCCCTCCTAACATTTCTGAACATAATACCCGCATGGCAGCTAGATGGGGGCCACATATCCAGGGCCACCTTCGGGGCAGAAGGACACCGAATCGCAACGATAATTGGGGTAGCCGCTATGTTCATCATGCAGTACTACGGATTAGCCATTCTCCTATTGCTGTTCATGACCCTATCAAGGAGGGGGATTTCCGGAGTTGAACCTCTAGATGATATTAGCCCGATAAGTAATTCGAGGAAACTTCTCTTCATTGTCGCATTGGCAATGTTGGTTCTAACATTCTCCATTATTTCCTTCTGATTAGCTTGGAAAACCCCTTCAATGATGTGGCCAATCGAAGACTGGCTGCGGAGCTGCTAAGATTCACTAGTTCAGGCGGAACAGCCTTCCTCACAGACGTTGCCACGCGTTCAGGGTCTACCGCTAGCCTGGCAAGGGGGATAATATTGGAACTAGGCCTCCTGTTGGAAAACGATGGGGTTGTTCTCTCATCCGAACAACGCCTCCATCTGGCCATACGGTTGGCGCAGGCCGGCACTCTTGAAGCGGCAAGGTTACTTGACTGGCAGGAATTCGAGAAATTCACCAAAGACTCTCTCGCCCATTTTGGCTTCTCATCCGAACGAAACACAAGGGTTAGGGGCGGTGGACGCAGCTGGCAGATCGATGTGGTGGGCGTCAAGGGCCCGTTGATACTCTGCTTCGATTGTAAGCATTGGAAGCCCCCGAACTATCTTTCGAAGTTTGAACGACCCGCAGAACACCAGAGAAAGGCAGCCGCCTACCTCGTGTCAGAGAAAACGACGAGGTTGAGCCAGAACCGCGCATATGCATGCCTTCCCATAATACTGACCCTCTATGAACCTCCGAGGCCCGTCCATAGGAATGTAGTGCTCCTATCTGTCGAAAAGCTTCCGGACTTCCTTGACAAGGTAAGCCCCCTGATGCCAGAACTACCGTTCATTCATTCTGGCCAAGACATGGAAAACTCTATCAAAGATAACCCTCTTTGAAGGGTTAGTCAAGATGAAACTCGTCGTCGTCGGCGCGGGAACAATGGGGTCAGGGATCGCCTACGCTTCAGCCATCTCTGGCCATGAGGTGGTAGTAGTCGAGCAGGACCAAAGATTCCTAGACCAGGGAATGCGGAGAATACACGACTACATAGAGAAAGGCGTTGCAAGAGGGCTCATTGACGGGAAGGCTGCAACTTCGACGAGGTCGAGGTTGAGCGGGATAGTCGACTTTCAAAAAGCCTGTCAAAACGCGGACATAGTAGTCGAGGCTGTCTTTGAAGATCCAGAGATAAAACAACAAGTCTTCACCACGTTGGACAAAGTAAGCCCCCCGAAAACCATACTAGCATCCAACACCTCATCCATCAGCATAACAAAACTAGCCGCGGCCACACACCGGGCCGACAAGGTCCTAGGCCTGCACTTTTTCAACCCAGTCCCCACCATGAAACTGGTCGAGTTGATCAGGGGAGAGGAAACCTCGTCAGAGACGGTTGATGAAGCGTCCAAGTTTGTTCATACCCTGGGCAAGACCGTGGTTCAGTCAGCTGACAAGACGGGCTTCATTGTCAATAGGGCGCTCATGCCTTTTATCAACGAGAGCATCAAGTTGCTTGACGAGAGGGTCTCGTCAAAGGAGGACATTGACAAAGCCTTCATACTGGGAACAAACCATCCCATGGGGCCATTGCAACTAGCCGACTTCATAGGTCTAGACGTAGTGCACTCCACGCTGAAGGTCCTACAGGCAGAGTACGGCGAATGCTTCCGGCCGGCCCAAACTCTCACGAGAATGGTCGCCGAAGGAAGCCTGGGGCGTAAAACCAAGAGAGGATTCTATGTCTACTGAAGCGGCGCTCTCGGAAGCAGACCGAGAGGAGAAGAGACTCTCGGAATTCATCTTGAAGGGTGAGAGCGATCAGTCTGCCCATTCCGCAAGACAGCTTCTCCAGCTAAGAAAAGACGCGAACGATGTGGTTGACGCAATATCTGACACGATGAACATAGTCGCGGACTTGCATGAAGTAGAAAGATATTCCATGGAACGGGTTGAGAGTTGTGAGCGAGCCGCCGAACGAGCGTTGGAAACAATACGCCCAGACATCCGGGTCGAGCAGAGGAGGATCTCAGGCAGGGTCATGGTAACGTCCCTTCAAGGGGACCCTCACAGCTTTGACAAAACAATCCTGCTAACCATGCTAGAAATCGGCGGGTTCACACCCCTCGACGGAGGAGGAGACTTGACCGCCGAAGAGGCCATGGTGAAGGTTTCAGAGTTGAAGCCCGACGTTCTCGCAGTGCCCCTCGTCACCCCAGCAGCGGCCAAGATCTTGATGGAGACAACTTCGCTGATAAAGTCCGGAAAGTCAGGGTTGTTGGTTGTGGCCTATGGGAGGGGTGCTAAGACTCTGCCATCACAAGCAGGTCTTGAGGCCATCGAGGACGACTCCCTCGCAGCTCTCAGCAAGATAGCCGAGCTCCTGATAGCGAAGCCCTAGTCTAACGCCTTTTTCGCAGTAGAAGCGCCAGATTCCGGGTGCCCCGAACTCTCCACACCTGGAGGCCTGAGACCACAACCGCGCCCAGAGAAGCTAAAAGCTGGGATAAGAGGAACCGCGTAGAAAAATCCAGCTTCTCCACCCCGAGACCCCAGTTGTAAAGTGAGCTGGCCACCCCCTGTAGGCCAGAAGTCGAGTTTGCGAAGCCAAGAAACCAAGACGACAGCAGAACGTAAGGAACGAAGAGGAGGATTGTGAAAGGGGTCAGTACAAGGGCTGCCACGCGGACCATGCGGAGAGGATACAATATTCTCCTGACCTCCCTATCGGGTCCTGTCCGAACGTAAGCCGTGGTTTCAAAAACACTAACCCAGAGGGATACAAGGACAACGACATTCCCGAGCGATACCAGAAGAGCCATAGAGATGGGAAGAGACCAAGGCCCAATCGGAATCGACACCTGCTTGTCAACCAGCCCCAGCCCGACCAAGTAGTCCAGGAAGAAGAGCTCGATTCCTATCGACACAAGAGCAAAGATGATGGCGGGGACCCAACCCCGAATAATCTCCCAACGGTGAAACAGCCTACTATAGTTCTCGGCCAATCTGAACCCTCGTCACGTGGCTGGGAACCGGCCACTTCGGGTTAAAAAGGTCAATGGGTCCGGTCCCGTGTAACCAGTTCAATTCTCCAGTAGTTACGAGGAGTTAGTCTATTCCTCGCCTCAATCGAGCCAATATAGCAGGGGGTTAGGCCATCATCCCAGTCCGGGGGACGTGGTCAGCCCAGCAACTGTGGTTTGATTGAAAGCAAGGACAAGTATCCTGATTCTTATGGCCACTTGCCTCGCGACAGCTGTCATTGCTGGGCCGACAGCGGCCACCATGAACCCCCAGGAGAACGTCAACCTTGACGCGGGGAACCTTCTCATAGTGAGGTCAGACCAGTCCTCAATCCGGAGCGTCATAGTACAAGGCAACCTAACGGCCGCAACCATCTCGACAAGCCAATATCCCAGCAAAAACTTCACCATAACAACCAACTCGACACAACAGTACACTCTGAACCTCTGGCTCAGCTCCTCCTCGGCCTACACTGCCTTCATAGAAACCAGAAACAACAGTGCCAATTCGACCTCTCAAGTAACATCATTCTACGTTTCCAGTGGAGACCTAAACTTAACCATCTTCGCAACCTTCCAGCCAGGCCCTGGCTCGGGGCAGGGATCCCCGCTGGGGTTCAACTCATTCTACGGTTGGCTCGCCCAGTTTGGAGGAGCATTTCCAGCCTGGATCAAAATCCTGTACCTTGTGTTAGGCGTACAGTTTGCTTTCGTAGGCCTACGCTGGATTAGGTTCGAAGACGAGCGACGCAGGCTCGAAGGCCACCTACCACCCCTAGACAAGGGCAACAAACTCTACCTCTGGACAGACATCGCCTTTCGAGGTCTTCTCGCAGGATTCGCCATCAGCTTGGCAATAATGGTGGGCGAACTCCTAATCATCCTGATAGCCCAATACCTACTGTTCGTAAACCTGCCACTATTCTCCCTCCTCGACTTCTTCTCACTGTTCTTCGTGGTTGCCATCGCCTCGCTATTGTATCTAGCTAAGGAAGGCTTGGACCGATTCCTAGACCTGAAACCAATGATGGAGGACTAAGATGACTACTCAACGTCGAATGGCGTCCAACGACGACCAGCTAGCCGAATTCCTATTCGGGACCACGAGGCCCTGGTGGGACAGACACCCCTGGATACGACGCGCCCTCATCATCCCCCTCCGAACCATAGACAAGTCCTATTCGAGATGGAGCAAAGCCCGGGTTTCACCCCGAAGATTCAGACGAATACAGGAAAAGCTGGACAGGGAGTATCCTCCAGAAAAGTTCTCCCCGTCAAACCTAATCGGCCGAGACAAGGAGTTCAACCTTCTACTGGACTCGTTCAGACTGCACGTGCTCCGACACCCAATGCTAACAAAATACTTCGGGAGGGAGGAGTTGCCCAAGGCAGTATGCCTGGCAGGGGACAGCGGAACAGGCAAGACTTTTCTGACGATGGTAGCCCTCCGCGAGATGCTCCTAGAAGGATTCAGAAGCGGGGTCCTTGTCACCCCGGTAGTATTGAAAGGGTCAGACGTCTACTCAGAATTCTATGGCAAGAGCACCCGACAACTGGGACGCTTCCTCGACTATGCAAGCTCTGTCCCCTCCGTCGTCTACATTGACGAATTCCAGAGTTTCGGGCGCAAAGTCAGGGGGGATACGGGTGCAGAGATCGAAGATACGAGGCTTCAGGATGAACTGAACCGATGGCTGGACAAGATGGTCAGCGGAAAGTCCCGAACCCTTGTCATCGTTGCCACAAACGCCTACGAGAAGATTCGCGAAGACATTCGCCGAAGGCTTAACAAGGTCAGCCTGAACGATGGAGTAACCCGCGACATGCTTCTCGCAGTCGTCGGAGACTTTCTGAAACGAGAAGACTGGAACAACATCAAACCGGATGACCTGCTGGACATAATGGAGCGAGAGGCAACCATCCGGAGAAGAAGCTCTCTAACACCCAGCGATATTCAGGAAATCTTCAGAGAAGTCAGGAAATCCAAGGAAGCCCCGTTAAGGGAGAAATTCCGCGATCCGACGTTCTCCATGAAAAGCGGTGATAGGCCCAAAATCTCAGTGGCCATCGAGGATTTCGTCTTGGCTGCTAGAAACATGAAGCTGTACTCGGAACAGGAAAAGTCTCAGGAAGTCGTGGACGCCGTCTATGTGATGAAGCCTAAACAGTCAAGAGACGACATAGGAGGCCTCCACGATGTGAAGCATAAGATTCTCAACCATGTTGCCCTTGCTTTCAACCCGGCAATGGCGGAACTCGGCCACCAGTCAAACCCCCGTTTCTTCCTCCTAGGACCCCCGGGCACGGGCAAAACGTTGCTAGCGATGGTTTCTGCCGCAGAGAACAACGTAGGCTTCATCAAGGTAAGGGGAGGAGAACTGATGAGTGGCGCCAACTACGTGGGTGACCCTGAGAAGAGGATCAAAGATCTCTTCTCCCTCGTACGACAAAAGAGCCCGTGCATCTTACTCCTGGACGAGGCGGACGCAGTTTTCTGGGGGGGAGACCCTAACAGCAACAAGATCCTTGCCCAGGTGAAGGCTGAGCTTAGCGAGATCAGGCCAGAAGATAGAATTGTCATAATCGCTACGTCGAACAAGGAACAGCTCATCGACCAGGCGACCCGAGACCGGTTTGAACCTAACATCTACTACATTCACGCCCCCGTCAATGACAGTGAATGGAACGAGGTAGTGGCCATCCATCTCAAGAACCTACGTCGGTACATCCACCCAGAAGTGGAAGCACCCAAGATTACCAAGATGTTTCGGCATGAACGCATCCTCAGCCCTAGAGGCGCCGCCGAGACGATTGCCGAGGCTCACCGACTCTGGGCTTCTGAGGTAGCTGCAGCCAGAGAAATGACCCATGCGAAGAAAGAACCCATCCTAGAGCGGCAGGTCCTGACCAAATTCGGCGAAGACGTTGAAAGGCTAGACCAGACGCTAGCTCTGTACAGGCAGGAAGGAATTGAAATGTCGAGAGATCAAATCACTCAGGATAATTACAAGATACGCCTTGTCCACTTTGAACAAGCCATCGCTAGCCTGGAGTCTCTCGAAGACAAAGAGCACCGGGAAATCGCGGAAGCGCTGATTCTTCCCCAAGCAACCCCAGGGGTCACCTACGGGCTCTACACCAGCGACCGCGGTACAGGAGGCATACTTACAATACAATGCACTGTTAGGCCGGCAATGCCCGGTGAGAAACAAGTCGCTGTGACGGGTCAGGCTAGTTCCATGATCATGGGACAGAGCTTTGTCCCAGATGACAGCGTGGTTCAGAGCGCCGAAAACGCAGTGGAGGCAGCCAAGTCTTGGCTCTGGTCTAAGATCCGAGTGAGCCTGGCCAAGCAGCACGTGCACTTCCAGATACGAAGCATACTGGAAGGAGCCCCGGGCATGGGAGTATCGGGGCCCAGCGCTGGTTACGCGATGCTCAACGCTCTCATATCCGAGCTGTCGAACGTCACAGTATCCCAATCCAAAGTCATGACTGGGACAATCGGGCTGAAGATGGATGTGGGGCCAGTTGGAGGGCTGGGGGGACGGGGAAGGGAGGCGGGCAAGCTTGTGGGGATCTTGAAGGCTGAAAAGATCAAGATTACGGATCTCCTTGTCCCAGCATCAAACCGGAAGAACGCGCCCGACGAAATGAAGATGATCGAGGATGAGGGAATAAACGTGCACCCGATAAACAACGCCCAAGAGGGATGGCCAATACTCTTCTCCCTGAGTGCGGAGGAGCTAGCGAAAAAGATCAGGTCAGCCTTGGTGGATCGTGAGTCGGTTGTTGATTTTGAAGCTACTTCCGCACGACTCCGAGGAAGTTCCTGAAAACATCCACCCCTCTCGGCGTATGAGTGACCTCAGGGTGGAATTGCACACCGTAAACCTCCAGCTTCTCATGCCTCATTGCTTGGACTGCGCAGCTGGCTGAGCTGGCTAAGACGCGGAAATCTCCGGGCGGTCTAGCGACTTCATCGTTGTGGGATTCCCAGGCTGTGAAGGAGGGCTTCATCCCCTGGAGAATCCCTCCCTCGTCTATGACTGAGACTTCCACTGGTCCAAACTCAGGGTTCTTCGCGGAAACCGTTTCGCCCCCGTAAGCGGTAGCTAGCAGCTGGTGTGTCACGCAGATGCAGAGCAGAGGAATATCAACTTTCTTGATTAGGCCTGCTGCATCAGCCAACTCTCCTGTTAGCTCTTCCAAGGCTCGCACTCGCTGTGGGCCTCCTCCCATGACGAGACCGTCGGCTCCCATGGCTTCCAGCTTTTCGACTGTTGTCGAGGCTGGGAGGAGGCGAGATTCCACCCCGAAGTCCTGGAGAGTTCTGGCAATCAGGTGGTTGTACTGCCCCTTTACGAATACGACGGGCACGAAGGTCATTGTCTACTCGAACTCTATGGTGGCAGGCGGTTTTGGCGTGATATCATAGTAGACCTGGCCTGCGCCCTCAACCTCGAGAATTGAACCTGCGACGTCCTTCAGTGTCTTCCACGGGACGGGTGAGACTGAGGCTGTCATAAAATCGCGGGTTGAGACTGCACGGATAATGACTGAAAGCGGCCCACCACCTCTCTTCTCCTTTACGAGTATCGCCACACGGGTGACATCGGGGAACTTCGCGACCAGTGCCGATTGCACTCGAAGAAGCCTTTCCTGGAGCCATCCGTACGACTCCCGGTTCTCCGCTTGCAGTCTCACTCCGACAAGGCTGCCGTAGCATCTCTCGTCGCCCTTAACGCCCGTGACCCGTTGTTCGAAGATCTCGGTGCGGACCTCGTTCAGGGGTAAGCCTAAGGCGGAAGCTGCTGCCTCCCGGACGGGTTTGATTGGCAGCCGTGTATCAAATTTGTTCTCAATCACAGCGGCGAAGTACTGGTCGAAATTGTAGGCTGACAGTTTTTCTTCAACAATTCCTGTGGCGGTTTTGAGAAGTTGAATCTTCGTCTTGGTAATTTGCCCAATGCAGCGGACGAGGAGGCCGGGTCCTGGAAACGGTTGCCTCAACGATAGGTCATTTGGAAGGTTAAGGTATTTTCCTAGGCTTCTCACCTGGTCTTTGTAGAGGTCTGCAAGTGGCTCTAACACTTTGAAGCCGTAAGTGGATAGGGGGTCGATTCCGACCTGTTCGAGAACGTTGTGCTGGGTCTTGATTCCACCCTGGGTCTCAATCCAATCTGGCGCGATTGTTCCCTGGACGATGTATTCGCAGTCGTCCCTTTGCGCTTCTTCCTTCAGAACTTGGTAGAACACTTCGCGGAATTTCTTTCTCTTGCTTTCTGCCAGGCGGTCCCCTTTGACCGCATCGAGGAATTTCCCGCTGGCCCGCACCAGCCTGACCGTCAGGTTAACTGGAGGAGTGGACAGCTTGGCTTTCACTCTCTCAGGCTCATCCAGCCTCATCAACCCCGTGTCGATCAGAACAGGAACCAGGCTATCCCCTAATGCCTGTTTGGCGAGGAGGGCGGCTATTGTGCTGTCGATCCCTCCGGAAATAGCGGCTAGGGCCTTCTTGCCTGCTGTTGTTTCCTTGAGCCGAGCGGTCTGGCTTGATAAGAAGCTGGCAGGGTGGAAACCCTGGACCTGCGCCGACACCATCCGCCACTTGCAATGGGATAGAGACTGGCCAATTTATTCTTTATCGGCGCCGTCTCTCTCTGCTGGGAGTGGATAGTCACAGCAAACAGTCAAGGAATGTTTGGATAAAAAAAGTAGGGGTCCCGCCGCTAGGGTGGGCGGGTTTAGGAGCGGCTTGAAGAGGGGCTGCTCTGAGGGGCCTCGTAGGTGAGCCCGAGGAATCCGCCCACTAAGCCGAGTATTAGCCCTACGAAGTTGAATGATATCACGGAGAAACCGATCACGAGCATTGACCCAAGCTTCCTCTGTGCCTTGTCATTGTAGAGTAGCCAAGAACCAACAATTACCAGTACGCCACCGATGGCGCTGAAGACAAGAATTGTTGATGGGTCAACTCCTTGGATTATGAGTGGTGCGAGAACGCTTGTTAGAAACGCGCCGAAGAGGGTGAATAGGCCTGCGAGAAGCGAGAGGGCAAATGCGGCAGTGGGCTTTGTTTCAGTAGTGTTTGCCAAGTTTCATCTTGCCCGTACTACCAGTTCAGAAGCCTATCAAGAAATTGTAACTCTACCGAGAAGGGTTTCTGCAGCTGTAGGCTTTGTCTCTGCAAAGTCTAGGAGCTTGGAAAACGGGGCAACTAACCGAGGGAAACGTTCGAACTTCGGACTTTTGTCGAGCCCCGAAGACTCTCCACATGGACCTGGACCGAGACTCGACTAGTTTGACTTTAGCTTCAGTTTTTGGGGCAAGTACTTGTCCACGATATACGTGAGTCCGTATCTGCTGAAGGCCTCTTGTTCGGACTTCTTTCGTATCTTCCTGAAGGTTTCAATCTCTCTCTTCCACAAGGATCCCGCATACCGGGGATCCTTCTCGAGCTCGTTCAACCGTTTGAGATCCAGCTCTGTCAAGGGGTCGCTTGGAAGCTTATAGTCCACTATGTCAGTCGCCCATACTCCGCCCCAAATCGCGTCTGGCGTGTTTAGGTCTCTAAGATGGGCCGCGTTAGCCGAGCCAGAGATGATAACCATGGCGATGTGCATTCCCCAGGGGTCTCCATCGGTGAAGATGTAGACCGGAACATCTAACTCCTGGTTTAGACGGCGCAGAAGGAATCGAGTCGCCCGTGGCGCCTGCCCGGCCGTGTGGATTAGGACAGCTTTGAAGCGTTGGTGGACCCGTTCTTCGATGAACCTGGTGAAGAGGCCACCTTTCTCAATGGCGATGATCTTGTCAACTTTGTTTTTTTCCGGTCGGATGAATTCTGCCGTGGTGAGAGAAGGGCCTATCATCACTCCGTCCGGGTGCGATGAGAGGTTGAGCCTCTTTCCCTCGTACCCGGGAATTGTATATTCGACGGTTAGGTCGCCAAAGATGGCGCTTCGTTCTTCGGGGTAGACATTGAAGTCCTCCCGAGAGAAACCGCTGACTGTCTCTAGGTCAGTGATTAGATTGTCGCTCTCCTGCTGGTCTTGAAAGTCCATCTCGTAGGCCTGGGCCGAGTAGAAGACATCCCTGAGAGTGCTGGTCTTGTTCTGACCGGTAAGCTCGTCGACGAACATGGCGGTCCAGAGAAGTTGAGTGAAGGGACGAACGTGGCGTACATTTCGGGCGCTTCTTTTGACGCTTCTCTTGCCGAGGATGTACTGGCGGGTCTTATCGTCATAGAGGATGTTAGAGATCGACCTGCTGGGCATTCGGAAGGATGGAAACTCGCTCTTGAGAATCTGTTTGTACACCTGCCCGCCCAGATCCTCAAGGGTGCCTAGGACTTTTTCCTTGCGTTCCTTTATGGAACTCTTACTCTTGCTCTTGGTCTTCCTCTTCTGCACCATATTTCATCACACTCTTCAATAGTGGTCCAACATCAGGTTCTTTCTTCTGCTTGGCCAGTTTGGTGGAAAACTGGGCAACCTTCGGGAGATATTTCTCGAAGACGTCGAGTCTCTTCTTCTCTTTAGCCAGGTGTTCTTTTCTCGAAAGGTAGAGTTTGAGGTCCCTGCACGCTTCTCGGATGGCGTTGAGAATTTCATGCTCCACATCCGGCCGGTCGGCGATGAATTCCTTTCCCACGGTCTTATAGGGAATCTTTGTACTGCACAAGTGGACGAAGACGGCGAGCGGAGTTTCACCGGGTATGACTCTGTAGTTTCGCCAGTCGATTGTTTGGTTCACAACTTTCCAGGAAACGTCGCTTGCCTCATCGAAGAGAAGGGGAATTTTGTTGGCGAACCTGAAGAGAACTATCTTTCCCTCGGTGGAAATGTCTCGTGAGCTCGCCAACCCGACTTCGACGATGAATGGGAAGCCTGCATATGTGGCTGGTTTTCTCTGTATGGTCCCTACAAAGGCGTTGCCGGCGGCAATGTCCTCGTCTGTTATTCCCAGTTCCTTCTTGATTCCAGTCGCTAGGAGGTCCTCTCCAAGGGGGGAAAGACAACTTGGGTCCGGGGCGAGAAAGTCTTCGTAGTTTTTCATAGCGTGGACAATCTTTACGATGTCGTCGGGGGTTAGGTTCTTCGGCGTCTTTCTCTGGCCCATGTTTGCGTACTGGAGGAACTTGCGGGCTGTGGTCTCGCCTATTCTCTGAAAGTTCTTGCGCATGAACTCTTGCAGGGTTTTCGCTTCGGAGAGTTTCAGCATTCGCTGAAGGGTTTCCACGTCGACTCCGTAGGGGTGGGGTAAACTCTCGGTTGGGGCTGAGGGAACCTTTGTGGTTCCTCTTAGGAATCGGTATAGTCTTCCTCTTGGGTCCACGAAGGTTATGTTGGCGTAGGGTACGATGATGCCGGTTTGTTTCATATATTCGAGGATCTGAGCTTTTGCCCTAGTGTAATCTGCCTCTGTTCTGAACTCGATGATTGTTCCGCGCCAGTGTTGTTTGTTGGTGTGTCTCTTGTTCTTGATGACTATTGGTTTGTTGTGTTGAATGTCTATTCGCAGGATCACTTCTGCGATTTTCGACTTGGGGCCCGTGCTGGAGATTATCTGGGCTTCTGAATGAGTGGTTATTTGGCCGTATAGGAGGGCCATTTTTCCGCCGAGTCCGAAGGTTCCCCTTGTCTGGCGGAGCTTGTACTTGGACCCGTAGAGGACCTGGCCGAAGGCGGACGGGATCACTTCGGCCGGAATGCCGATTCCGTTGTCTTCGACCCTGACTGCATAGGTGCCTGGGCCGTCTTGAGGGCCGGATTCGTGGGAGATCCTGACATAGATCTCGGGGGGTACGCCTATGGTTTCGCACGCGTCGAGGGAATTTTCCACTAACTCTCTAAGCGTTGAGTAGATGGAGCGGGACGGACTGGTGAATCCGGCTATGTCCCGGTTCCGGTAGAAGAAGTCAGCAGCGCTGATCTCTTGGAAGACCTCGGCTACGGTCATGGAAGCCAGTCCGGAAGGTCTTCTGGCGTCATGTTTTTCTTGGCGAGGGTTGTGAGCCTTCCCACAGTCCTAAAGCTTTCTCCTTCTTGATTTCCCTCCTCTTCTTTCTGAGGAACTTATAAACGGTCCCATGTTGCCTTCCACTGATTAGTTTCTCCAAAGCATCTTTGGCGGTTGAAACGGATTCATAGGTTCCAATTATCCCGACCGTACGGCCACTAACCGAGATTTGGGTGCCTGTAAGCTGTTCAACTATTCGCCTAGTTTTTCCCTCTCTCCCGATTATTCTCCCGTCCACCCTCCGGATCTCGGACTCATTCTTCCCGAAGAAATCGTGGAGGTCAATGATTCCAAGGGTAAAGTCCTCGTTGAGCAGGCTGAACGCTCGATCAGGTGAGAATCCACGCCCGATAGCTTGAACTAGGTCCTTTGCACGAAGGGCACTCGATGGGTCTGGCGCATCTGTTCTCAGACCTATGCCCACATTGCCGGATTCGCTATCCACGGTAAGCTCGACGAAGAGTTTCTCCTGAATCCTAGCCTTGACGGACCCTTTGGGTCCAACCAAAACGCCTATTCTATCTTTCGGGATGAGTGTGTTGAGCCGGGTTTGGGTTAGGGCCATGAACTATTCCTTGAAAATCTTGTTGTATGGCTTGGTTCGCACTCCCAGGGCTTCAAAGTAGTGGTTTAGGTTCTGCACGTCCCTCTCGAGGAAAACGGCGGCTTCGGGGTGCTCTGTCGAAACTGCCTGGCCAAAGTCGATAAGGACCGGATAACCGTTTGGTATCATGATATTGTACTCGCTTATGTCTCCGTGAACCAGCTTGGCTTTGTCATGGAGTGTTTTGAGCATTTCGACGATTTTCTTGTACCAGTCTCGAGGTGATTGCAAGGTCACTTCTCGGAGGAGGGGGGCTGGCACTCCGTCTTTGCCGATGAAGCTGAGAAGCACCACATTTTTTTCGTGATACAGTGGGGAGGGAACGTCAAGGCCTGCTTCTTCTGCCAGCTTGAGGTTCCAGAACTCTTTCATTGCCCATTGATCGACCAGGGAGGCGGTGTCATGTGGAAGGTTCTGGAAACGCGGGTCCCCTTGGAAGTACTTGAGTCGTCCTTGTCGAAAGATGGCCGAGGTAGTGAGGAAGATCTTCACGGCGACCTCCATTCCGTCGGAGTCGAGGCCGTGGTAGACTCGGCACTCTTTGCCCGACTTGACCACCCCGGTAATTGCCTTGAGTTTGCCTGTGTTGAGGAGTTTGAGAACGGTCATGATTGTGCGGCGGTCAAAGACTTCTTCGAGGGATCGAGTGTCCTCACTCCACTTTATCCTGACCCTCCTCTCCCGGTCGTACCTTTCTTCGCGTTTACGAAGCTTTTCGTCTACTTTGTCGCTCAGTATTCTCACTACTCAGACTTGGCAAGGTTGGGCGGCCAAGAGCTGAGTCTCGACCTTCAGACTCGAGGCAGAAACGTTCCCAAATTCGAAAAGATGTCTCGTGATGGTTAAAGATCCCGAGTCGGCCGGTTCTTCTCTCCTTCTTCTTCCCGAACTGAAAAGGTCATTTTTTGAATGTCTAGCTGGGACGCTCTTTCTCATTCGGAGTCGGCCGGTTGAGATACATTGAGTCCTAAGTATAGTCTTCCTAGTTCCTTGTGTTCCAGCAACTCCCTGCTTGTTCCGTGGAAGGCTACTCTGCCCGTTGACGAGCAGATACGCGCTCTGTCCTATCTGAAGCGCTCGGGTAGCGTTTTGCTCGACAAGTAAGATAGTCAAACCGGAGCCCTGAGAAAGATGTGATATGGTATTGAGCACCTATGTCGCAATGATTGGAGCTAGAGTTGCCGTGGGCTCATCGAACATGATCCAACTCAGGCTGATGAACTCTGATCAGCCCGTAGTCCTCCGAAGAGCATTGTGCCTCCAACATGGCTTTGCAGCGGAAACTGCTAAGGCGGTTCCATAATTGCAGTTGGGCTGTGAGCATCTTCCTCGTGAAACAAGGTCTCTCAATTACGCCGCCAGAGTCTTGGGTATTTGACTAGTTGAGGTAGATTTCTCAATCACTACCTTTGCATTATTCTTGCAATTTCCTTCTTTGCCTGCTCCAATACCGCGTCCACCTTGTCCAGCTCGACCACCACCTCTTCCTGAATACTAAGTTCCCTAATCTTCTTCGCCTCTTTAATCGCATCTGAAATCTCGGCGGAGATTTGCTTCAGTTTAGGCGGGAGGGTCTTACCTCTCTCTTTCATTGAGAACCTATTGCCTGCGCTTCAAATTTAACGGTTAATAACACGTTTGGAATCCGCCTTTGGTCGATCCTTCGCGCGGACAGGCGGCCAAAACAGGGCTTGTCCGGCCCCACTTAGAGCTATCGGAAAAGGGCGAATTCAGCCTGGCCAAGGATTTGGTAACCTCTCACTTACAGAACCCTCCCTTCGGAACCCACTAGGTGAGTGAAAGTAATAGCCGCTTAGACTGTAGAAATGGCTGATTTCGGCCCCGTTCTAGAAAAATCGCGCGTAATCTCTCCGGACGGAAACGATGCGCCGAACCCCCCCGAGGGTATGTCGACTCACCCCAAAGGTGCAAATTCTAGCTTCGGCCAAGCGTGAAAGGTTTCCCTTGTTCCAGCACATTCTTGGGAGCCTTCTCCCTCCATCGCTCCAGCCATTTCAACTCCGGTCTGGACTCCCGCAGGTCGTCTGGCAAGAGCTCCGGAATCTCGTCAATGATCGGATACCATCGCCCACACTCCGAGCACACCAACATCCCTTCCACAATCTCATCCTTCTCCTCAAACACGTGCAGATCGAGAGGGTGATGCTTATCGATGGGACAAGCCAGAATCTCCATCAGTCGACGCTTCGTGGCTACCACCAATAACCGTTTCACCGGATAAGGCTATAACTCTTGAAGAGATGCGGTCGGCGAGCCGGAGCCAAATGTCACAATGTCAGACCCTGAGAGAGATAAGGAAAACCTAAATAGGCTTTGGCTGGCCCAACAAAATAGTGCCACGGGAATTGACATCAATGGGTGAAGTTCTTCCAGAACCGCCCGAAACAGCCTAACAAAAATACCCTTCACCTAGCAAGGAGATTTTTCAAATGAGTACCAAGGACTTAGGCATTACTGTAAAGAAGGACGAGAATCTTTCTGAATGGTACACCCAAGTTATTACAAAAGCGCAGATGGCAGACTATTCGAGCGCCAAGGGCTTCATGGTTCTCATGCCCTACGGGTTCGCCATCTGGGAAAGCATCAAGGAATACTTTGACAAGAGAATCAAGGAGATAGGCCATAGGAACGCCTACTTCCCCCTATTGATCCCGGAACGACTCCTCAAGAAGGAAGCCGAACACTTCGCTGGCTTTACTCCTGAAGTATTCTGGGTGACGCATGCAGGAGACAAGGAGCTCGGCGAGAAACTGGCTATTCGCCCTACATCCGAGACAATCATTTACGAGTCCTACAGTAAGTGGGTGAAGAGCTGGCGAGACCTACCCATCCTCATCAACGTATGGAATTCAGTGGTAAGGGCTGAGATAACTGGCACCCGTCCCTTCCTTAGAACCTCAGAGTTTCTCTGGCAAGAGGGACACACAGTTCACGAAAGTGAGGGGGAAGCGGAAGCTGAAGTCATGACGATTCTGGAAATTTACAAGCAACTCGTCGAAACCCAGCTGGCGATTCCCGTTTTGGCGGGGAGGAAGACTGAGCGAGAGAAGTTCAAGGGTGCAGTCTACACCACGACCCTGGAAGCGGTCATGCCCGACGGAAAAGCACTCCAGATGGGCACCTCCCATCACCTGGGTCAAAACTTCTCAAAACCTTTCGAGATCAAATACCTTGGAACTGATGAAAAGGAACATTTCGCCTGGACCACGTCTTGGGGAGTTTCATGGCGACTAGTAGGAGCCCTGATTCTATCCCACGGCGACAACAAGGGACTAATGCTACCGCCTCGCATTGCTCCGACCCAGGTAGTTTTGGTCCCCATCTTCTACAAGGAAGCCGACAGGGAAAACATTCTCTTAGAGACTCGACAACTCGCTGGGGACCTCGAAAAATCCGGGGTCAGGACCTACACCGATGATAGAACTCAATACACGCCCGGGTGGAAATATAATGAGTGGGAAATGAAGGGAGTGCCCGTAAGGGTCGAGATTGGGCCCAAGGATATTCAACACAAGCAGGTCACAGTTGTTAGAAGGGACACCGGCAAGAAGGAGGCGATAGGCCGAGAAGCCGCACAACAGTTCATTATCAAGATCCTTGAGGAGATTCAACAGTTTCTCTTCGACCGGGCAGGCAAGACTTTGATGGAACTCACGTCTGAAGCCGCAGTCATGGATTCGTTCAAACGAGTATTGGACAACAAGGGGGGCTTCATCAAGGCATTTCTCTGCGACGAATCATGCGAAGAGGCCATCCAAAAAGAAACTGGCGCCACCGTCCGACTGATAGCACCGGGCCCTACGCAGACGGGCGCATGCATCTACTGCAGGACGGATGATTCGAAACTGGTGTTCTTCGCCCGATCCTACTAGGACCGAACTATGACCTTATCCGCCTCACTCTGCCGTACACCCACGCAGACCGGCGGAATAGCTCCTCCCTTGACAGGCGAAACTTGGCCAATCCTTGTCGCCTAACTATGAGAGAGGCCAGGCCCGAACCGACACTTGTCGCCCATAGTGGGTCTCTTGTCAGCAAGAATGTTGGGAGCCATCCACCGACCAGAGCGTCTCCAGCTCCCGTTGGGTCGACGACATTAGGTTCCGGATAGCCTGGGATCCTGTAAGCCTCCCCATTTCTTCAAGAATTCTTTTCACAGCCGAAACGAGGTCTTGCCCAGAGGTCTGGACCAGAGCCTCGTCTGCAGTTGATTTCACCAAGTCAAGAAAACGGAAAGTCTCAACCAGCTCCACTGGTCGAAGCTTAACAATTCCCCCCTGGGCCCGGCTTCTCAGAAAACCTTGCAAATCAATTGATAAAAAGCTAGAATGCCGGCGAGCGACCTGAATTAGGGTGAGGGGGACCTCACCAAACACTGGCCCCAAGTGCAACGCCTTCCACCGGCCGCGTATTTGAGAGGGCCTTACCGGACCTCCGTCATGGAGAACTCGTAAAGTCCGGGAACCATGCCGATAAGATAACCTGAAGCGACAGGTCTCCCGCCCTGTTCTTCGAACCTCGTCTACCCCTATTCCGAGGAGAAATCAGGGCCGATTTGTGATACGACATCAACTCTCGAACCCAGGAAGGCCGCAGTCGCGGAAACATACAGGGCCGACCCTCCAGGCCCTACCCTGTGGCCCCGCTTGGTAACAACCTCGTCCATTGTCAGGTTGCCAACGACGGCTAACGTAGGTGACTCTCGGACTTCAGTCTTCATGGACTCAGAGCCCACAGCAAGAGATTAGTAGTAACCCTTCCCATTCGTCTGCGGGGAACTGTTGCAATAATGACCAAGAAGCGAAGGTCCAGAGGGCGTAGCAAGGGCGGTAAGGGTAGAAGTGAACTCGTACAGTGCTCGAACTGTGGAATGTTGACGCCGAGAGATAAGGTGAAGAGAGTTACCTCATGGGTCTCGCTTGTGGAGCCAACGCTGGCCAAGGAATTGAGGGCGAGAGGAGCCTACATTGCCCGACAACGGGTAATGAAAAACCTCTGCGTATCATGCTCGGTTCACTTCGGAGTTTCCAAGGTTCGCTCCAGGGACGAAAGACGGCTCTAGCTCGAGTTCATCCTTTCTATTGAAAGAGCCTTGCCGGCTCTATAGACGCGCTCAACAACAGTGATGCTGGAAAGAACAGCCACCAAGCCAATCCCCCAACCCAACGACCCCCCGTAAAAAGAATTCAAGAGCGTAGAGACAAGAAGAATCAACAACCTCTCAGGGCGCTCGGCTATCCCAACACCCTTCAACTTGATTCCCTCCACCTCCACTCGCGCTCTCACATAGCTTACCATTAGGGCCGCAGACAAGGCCCAAAAACAGAGACGAAAATCGACTAAGCCTCCCAGAGCGATTCCCGTGTAGAGAGCGATCTCGCCGATACGGTCGAGAACACTGTCGAGAATGCCACCGAGTCTTGAGACTTTCAGGAAGCGTCGTGCCATTGCCCCATCGAGAGCATCAAAATAACCGGCTAAAAGAAGCAGAACCGATGCCGCAAGCCAGGTTAAGGCTGACGAAACCCACTGGTAGTAGACAAAAGAAGTGAGAAGCGTCAAGGCAAAGCCGAGAACAGTGATGAGATTCGGCGACAAACCTGCTTTCTTGAAGACGCTGGCTGAAGACTCGAAGAATCCTTCGACAAGATACTGAAGTCTGGAGAGCATCGGTCTAGCTGAGGCATTGGCAGCTATTTTAGAGGATTCTTACGCTCGCTCAAAACCTCTTTTAGCTGGCCAACAGCGGGAAGTCGAGGGTTATCCCGTGGGGAAGGTTGGCAAGGGCATAAAGTGCAGCGTGGCCGGTTGTGCAGAGGGCGCAGTACGGTCCGTTTCTCCTGTTGATGTCTCCAAAGCCGGTCTTAGGGTGTCGTCGTCAGGAAGAAGCTACCTCTGCAAGAATCATTACAAGGAGATGAAGAAAAAACTGCGAAAGGACAAAGAGATTGAAAGGTGGAGAATGAAGCCTTGAGGCTGCTCCTTATTCACGCTGACCGCTTTGAGTACGAAACCAAAGAAAAAGCCGTCAAAGAACCTGAACCCATTCAAGGCACGACCAAGCGGGGCCAGCTCGAAGACGGGTTGGTTGCCTTCTGCACGATAGAGAAACCAGATGAGGCTCAACCGGACATTGTAGCTGAAAACGCGGCTGATTCGATCGAGGAGGTCCTTGGCTGGATCAAGACAAGGCGAGTAATGGTTTACCCGTACGCTCACCTATCGACCAACCTCGCATCCGGCGATGTGGCATTAAAGATTCTCAAATCCCTCGAAGAAAAACTGTCGAGCAGAGGCTATGAGGTTAGCAGAAGCCCCTTCGGGTGGTACAAAGGCTTCACTATCACAGCCAAAGGACACCCTCTCTCTGAGCTTTCTCGGACCATAACAGCAGAGACCAAGGCAAAAAAGTCAGTCACTACTCTCAAATCCGAATACAGGATAATGGACGAAGAAGGGAACCTCTACGACCCGGAAGGCTTCCAATACAAGCCAGGCCAAGAAGAATTCAGGTCTCTGGTCGAGAAGGAGGCTCTAAAGAAGGGTCTCACCGGTGGGGAACCCCATTTCCTCGACTACGCCAAACGTTTCGGCATAGAATGGGAATCCTATGCTGATGTGGGCCAGATGAGATTCGGCCCTGAGGCTACTCTGATGATGGACTTGGCCGGGGACTATGCAAACCAGGTCATCCGGCGGATTGGGATCCCAATTCTGAATGTGAAAGGTACGAATATGTTTGATGTGGCAGTGAAGCCCATCAAGGAACACCTGCAACTATTCGGCTCTAGAGCATACGAAGTCACAGTTGACGAGAGAACCTTCGTTCTACGGTATGCTGCCTGTTTCCAGCAGTTTTCGATGGTTAAGGACTGGACCCTTAGCTATCGGACGCTTCCATTCGGCACGTTCGAAATCGCCGACAGCTACCGAATGGAACAGAGCGGCGAACTCCTACTATCCTTTAGACTTCGTAAGTTCCTCATGCCTGACCTTCACATTTACCTGAAGGGGCTGGTCGAGGCAATTGAGGTGGGGAAAAAGGCCCATCAGATAATATACGAAGAAATCAGGAAGGTTCACAGGGAATATGTCTCAATATACAATACTACGAGGTCATTCTTCGAAAGCCACAGGGAGGTGTTCCTTGACCTAGTCAAGGTAGAAAAGAAGCCGATTCTCATCAACTTCGTCCCCGAGAACGTCTACTACTGGGTCCTAAACGTAGAATATAACATAATAGACGACCTCGAAAGGCCTCGAGAGATCGGAACCTTTCAGATTGACATTGGCAACGCGGAACGATTCGGAATCAGTTATGCAAACGAGAAGGGGGAAAAACGATTCCCGATCATCATCCACACGGCAGTTCTCGGCGGCCTCGAGAGATACCTCTTCGCCCTTTTGGACTCGGCTGTGAGAATGGAACGCCATGGCAAGAAACCGATGCTGCCAGTCTGGGTCTCCCCAATACAGGCCCGAATTATTCCGGTCGCGAATCAGTTTGTCAAGCCGGCTCTTGAACTTCTGGCGAAGCTAGAGACAGCTGGAATTAGGGCAGACCTCGATGATCGAGATGATACAATTCAGAGCCGAGTGAGAGAATCAGAATTGAGTTGGGTGCCCTATACCATTATCTTTGGCGAAAAGGAGATCAAGACGCAAGGATTGACTGTTCGCTCCCGGGAGGAAGGAGAGGAGGTCAGGATGAGCATCGAATCATTCATGAAGCAGGTTCAGAAAGAAACTGAGGACTATCCCACTCGGCCATTGTCATTCCCTAAGCTTTTGAGCCAGCGTCCTGGTTACAAGAGACTCTAGAGTAATCGAACCCGGATTGTCACAACTGATTTATATACGGACTATTGATAGCGACCGTTCCGAGGCAACGGCAGAAAGTTGACGAAAGACCAATCCTACGGCGGATTAATTCTTGTAGTCTCTATTGTGGTAATCGTGCTCTACCTTGCTGGACTCACTAGCGTTGAATGGAGACCTTGGCTCATAGGTGTCCCAGTCGTCCTAGCAGTTCTCGGAATACTGGGCATTACCGCATGGATCGGATATACAATGTGGTCCACACCACCTCCAGCCCCACTCGAAAGTGAGATGAGTGCTCCAACACCTACTACGAGCAGCGCAGGCGGTGTGACCGCCGGGGCTTCGAAGGCTGACGAAAAGAAACCCTAGGCTCTTTCTCGCCCCCCCAGTAACTTCGCATGCAGGTTTCCAGTTACAACATATCTTAAGCACCCCGGGGCAGTGTGCCTTCTAACTCTTGGTGCTTGAAGATGAGTGAGGTAGGAATTGAGAAAGTTCTGGCTGAGATCACTGGCTTCCGCCAAAGATTGACGATGCTTAGGGAAGAGCTCACCAAGGCCAATAGGGCCATGTCTGAGAGAATGGCTCAGCTGGGAGAGACTCTTACTCAGCGGGTGCGGGATCTCCGAGATCAGGTCACGAATACCCCTCAGAACCTGCTGGAAGTGGAAAGCCGCTTCAGCTCGGGGGAGATTCAAGATGCTGAGTACAAGTCTCAAAGAGAGGAGTACCGTAACCAGCTTACCAAGAACCTCCGGAGCATCGACGAAATACGAAGCTTACTTATGGTGCTGAGCCAGCTCGAAGCGCGCCCAACGGCCAGCTCGAGTTCCAACCCGACCGGGGGCCAAAGGACCGCCGCAGCGGCCGCCAACTAACATAAATTCCCAGAATACCCCCGCCGCAGGCACTCGTACTTGCGACCGCCTAAGCGTTGAAGGGGTTTGTCCCGTTGTCTCGAGCGCACACCCTCGGGGTTTTCAGGGGCCCGCCGGGGATCCAGAAAAGAATTCTTTTCCCGAGATTTTCTTCTGAAGACCGGTTCAGTTCTGTTGTATGGGAAAAAGGTCTCTCACCTCTTGAGGATAGGATGGCCCATACTATTTTTCCGTGGAAGGGTTTTCTGTCTGAATGGTGATTTGGGGGATTTTGGCGGTTCGGGGGATGAAATCTGCCCGTCTCGGGCTGGGAAAGTTCCCAAGGAAGATGCCAAGGCATCGAACGACAGGTGCCTGATGCTGGACTCGCGCGGCTGGATTCGTTGTCAGGGTTGATTATGGGCTTCTTTCCAGCGTAATGTGCAGATTTCAACCTGTTCGTGTATTCTTGAACGCGAGACCAGTAAGAGCTCCGCAGATAATCCTGATCCGTGAAAGTTTGTCGGAAAAAAACCAACTCCTCACTCCATTTCTTACCCCCCTTGACCTGCAACGACCTCTTCTTTTTCACCCCTCTCGAGCAGAGTCTCCAACTCTTCTAGGAAGATTCGGTATTCGCGTTACATCGAATGCGGGGGAGGTTTGTCCGAGAAGAGAGTCGAAATGCATCTTCTGCCGTGAATCGAGCAGTTCTCGAATTTACTTTATTCCGTAGCAGCAGTTAAATCGTAACGACGAAATGAAGGTTGAGGAGTTAGTACGCTGCGGTATCTTTGTACTGTTTTGCGTAACAAAAGAGAACTAAGCATCTCATTCGTATCAATCTCCCCTCGCGATGGCTGCGGACCATTCCGTAGGATTAACACTGACGATACCGACACATTAATAACCGGATTACCTAAAAAAGGTAGGCCTACCGAAGACTGGTGAAAACATGGCAACTCAAACTCTAACTGTGCTCAAGGGCAATGGCTTCTCGAAGAAACCAAACGTCAGGGGAACCCTGGACAAATATCGCCTCGTAATCGTATGCGTCCGTGGAAATGTAAGCGTTAGAGAGACAATGAAACGCCTCTTGGCGGAAGCTATCGAATCCGCCGAGACGCTCCCCTTGCTCATTCTCGGGCCAACAGCGCCAGAAGACCTGGAAACGGGGCAGAGCCATAGGACCGGGTGGGTTACCTTCGTCGAAGGGACCTCTCACCCCTCCCCGGATGTCGAGATAATCTCACCCAACAACCTTCTAGAATTGAATCTCTTCATCGAGAAAGCTGCTCAAGCTGAAGGCCAACTCATCCTCGGAGACTTTCTCGATAACATTATCATGAGCTCAGGATCGCCGGAGAGCTTCTACTCATTCTTTTGCCAGCTAACCTCGCGGGTCCGCCTCAAGAAGAGAACGGCGGTCCTTGTGATAAAGGAGGATATTCATGAGAGGCCCATAGTCGAAATGGTCAAGCGCTTCGCCGACGTAGTACTCGAGTTCAGAGACCGAGACAAGGATGGAGCTCCAACGGTAGAAATGAGAACCCTCAACTTTGCCGAAAACATCTATACTGGCTGGGTTCCCCTCTCCCCAGGCCTCAAACCAATCTTGCCCACGAGCTACCAATAGCCTTCCTTACTCCAGACCTATCAGGTCCGTCAAATGTACAGGTGAAAATCGCCTAGTTTGAGCCAACGCCCCGCTATGTCTGAAAAAGAATTGAATGGTGGGACAAGGGGTTCGCATCTCTCACCTACCCCAGATTCGAGTCTGGGACTTCTGCCAAACGCTCACGGTATTCGGCTGGTTATTCAGCAAAAGGCTATTTTAGAAAGAACATAGTGGGCTTTGTTGGTTTCATTTGCGTGCCAAGCCCCTGGCCACGATAGCGTCGGTCGGTCTTTCCAAGTTTGGCCGTAGGCAGGGAGTGTACGCCAGGGAACTGTTCGCTGAAGCAGCCCTGGAAGCATTTGGTAGGCTCAAGAACTTCGACTCGGGAAAGGACATCAAAGCCTCTTTCATAGGGCAGATGAGCGAATCCTACGAACACCAGTCTCATGTGGCCCCCATGTCTGCTAGCTGGGCGGGACTTCTCCCTGCACCGGCGACGCGTGTGGAAGACGCCTGCGCATCCTCAGGGGCTGCTCTCCGCTGTGGAATAATGGCCATAAGGTCGCACATGTTCGACATTGTCTTGGTGGGTGGGGTTGAGAAGATGACAAACCAGCCCACCCCGGAAGTCACAGGAATCCTCGCAACGGCCTCTGACTTTCCCTTCGAGCAGTGGAATGGAATGACCTTTCCAGGATTGTTTGCCCTGATGGCCACCGCTCACATGCACGAATACGGAACCACCGAGGAGCAATTGGCCATGGTAGCGGTGAAGAACCACAAGCACGGAGCCATGAACCCGAAGGCTCACATGCAGAAGGAGATTACGATGGAGGAGGCGATGAAGTCAAGAGTCGTGTCCTGGCCTCTCAAACTCTACGACTGCTCCCTCATAACCGACGGGGCTAGCTGCCTAGTCCTAACCACCCCCAAACTTGCGAAGAAGATTAGTGACCAGTACGTTCACGTCATCGGAACTGGGCAGGCTCAAGACACATTCTGCCTTCATGAGCGGGAAAGCCTAACGACAGTGAACGCTGCCAAGTCCGCTGCTCAGGAGGCTTACAAAATGGCGAACATAAAGCCCAAGGACATCCAAGTCGCTGAGGTCCATGATTGCTTCACCATAGCGGAAATAATCGCCTATGAAGACCTTGGATTCTGCCGGCCGGGGCAGGGAGGCAAATTCGTGGAAAGCGGCGCCTCTTCGCTCAACGGCTCCATTCCAACAAATACCAGCGGGGGCTTGAAGTCCAAGGGACACCCCGTGGGGGCTACAGGCACAGCACAGATTGCCGAACTCTACCTCCAGCTGACCGGGCAAGCCGACAGACGCCAAGTCAAAGATGCTGAGGTTGCCCTGGCCCACAATCTGGGAGGTTCAGGGGCCACCGCCATAGTCCACATCTTGAGGAATGCCTAGGCTTGAGCGCCCTACCGGACCCGACGATAGAGGAATTTTACAAGTACGTGTCCCAGAAGAAGCTCATGGCCGTGCGTTGTATTCGGTGCCAGCATGTGATGGTGCCTCCACGCCAGATTTGCAGCAAGTGCAGAGCCTCAACTGTCGAGTGGATGCAGCTAGGCCACAAGGGCAAGCTAGCCACTTACACCATAGTTCACGTAGCGCCGCCACAGTTCAAACACATGACCCCGTATGCGGTCGGTATTGTCGAGATGCCGGAGGGTGTGAAGCTGCCCAGCATCATCCGAACATCGCGTCTTGAATCTCTGAAGATTGGAATGGACCTCGAAGTCGACTTCAGCATCAACCCGCAAGACTCGAACTGGCCCCAATGGCCACGCTACTTCTTCAAAGAGACGGAATGACAAGTCTGACTGACCAGGGCTTAAATAAGCGACCTCATATCTATCCGTCTTAGCGGGGAGCTGGGGTAGACTCGGCTGAGAGGATGGCTTCGTCGCCATCGACCCTTTGAACCTGATCCGGGTAATGCCGGCGGAGGGACGAGACGAAGCTACTTTCTCACTCCGTAAAGGCGAAAAAGTGAAACACATTCGGAAAACAAACTTGGGGGACGAAACAGGACAACATGTCGTTCAACAGGGGTCGTCAAAGCTATCGACCGTGTTCCGGGGCCGAAGTCCTGCCCTCAGACTCGCTCAGATTAGCGTCTTCTCCGCCTTGATCGTCGTGGGCACAACAATCTTACGAATTCCTCTTCCGAGCCCACTTTTCGAAGTCACCTTCGCGCCCTCATTCTATTTCGCCATCGCGGTGTTATACCCCAGAAAGGTGAGCTTCTGGTCTACTGCTATTGGATCTGCAATTGGGGAAGCGTTCAACATCGCCTTTCAAGCAAGCTCGGTAATCTTCATACCGGGAATAGTCTGGGCAAGAGCACCCGAGGTCCTAATCATTTATCACTTTAGAAACAAGTCGAGAAGGTTTCTTGCCCTAGGAATGGTTTTAGCGACGGTCTATGAAACACTCGCCTTCTTCGTTCCAGACGGTCTTTTCTACGCATACGCCCTACTTTCGTACTCGGACAATCCCCAGGGATTGGCCGCCGGCTTCTTATCGGCCCTGCCTGACATAGGAACGCTCGTCGACGCAGCATTCATACCGATAGCGCTAGGCATAATCATAGCTGTCAGAAGAGCTTTCAATACTCGGTTCCTCGACTAGCTAGTACTGTATTGCCAATTTCAAGGCTCGGTAAGGCCAGACAGAGTCTACTTCAGCACGTCATCTATCCACACCTTGGCACTCCACGGGCCGAGGTACTGGTCGGACCGAGAAGGGGGACAGATAGCGCAGTGCTAGGCATCCAACGAGCCACCGTCTTGATTTGCACCACGGATCCCTTGTCGTTCATCCCCTCTCTAGGACCTAGGGACTCTGCATGGCTGTCAGTCCACCTTATAGCGTCTGACATAGCAACGAGCGGATTCGCTCCTCAGTACGGAATCCTCGACCTCAACCTCCCGCCTGCCATGAGTGACTCGATTCTTGCGAGGTACTGGAAGGCCTTTCACGAGGAGTGTAAACGACTTGGCGTTTCTATCGTCTCAGGTCACACCGGGAGATACGAGGGATGCGGTTACACCATCATTGGTGGAGGAGTCATGATGGCGGTCTGTCCAAGGAACCGATATCTGAGTTCCACAATGGCTGAAGAGGGCAACGACTTGATCTTGACGAAAGGAGCGGCTATCGAGACGACGGCGGTTCTCTCCCGATCCTTTCCTCGAACAGTGAGACGTGCCCTTGGCCAGAGGCTGTTTCAGAACGCCTGGAAATATCTTAGGAAAGTCACAACCGTCGAAGATGCACTCACCGCCTCATCAGTAGGGGTCCGCAACGACGGTGTTACAGCAATGCACGACGCTACCGAGGGAGGTGTCACTTCGGCCCTAATCGATCTGGCCGACTCCTCTCAGGCTGGACTAAGACTCGAGGAAGATCAGATACAAATTTCGTCAGAAACGGCAGAGGTTTGCAAGCTATTCCGTATCGATCCACTGTGTTCTCTAAGCGAAGGAAGCCTAGTAATCGCGTCAAAGCCATTTGCAACGGGAAAAATCCTCAAGAAACTCGCTTCCAAGGGATTGACTGCAAATGTCGTTGGCAGGCTGGTTCCAAAAGAGCAAGGTCTTCGGACAACCAGTCCGAAGGGTGAATCCCGACTCCGCTACCCAAGCGTGGACCCTTATTGGGTAGCGTATTCCAAAGCGACCGCGAAGGGCTGGCACTAGGCTCTCGTCGGCGCGATACACCTTAGAATGTGAGAGAAAGCTGTGCATTGTCATGTGAATATAGGTAGACAGGGTTTTCTATTCTTCGGAGTAGGTCAATCGACTCCAAGCCCTTAGCACTATTGAATATCATCCCTGGAATATTCCGTTTCTCTACGTTCTCCGCCAAGGGAGCGGCATCTCCAGCGTACACGATATTTCGACCTTTCCACCTAACAACGACGGACTGATGCCCAATCGTATGACCTGGCGTCGGGAGCAAGTCCACGCCATCCTCAATCTGGTAGCGTCCCTTCAAGGGAAGGTAGTCGCCTTCATGGTCGAAGAAGTCTCGAAGATAGCTGACCTGCATGAATCGGTCTGGAAAATAGGCGTACCTGACCTCATCGGTTTGTACCATAAACTTAGCCCTGGGAAAGAACCGGTTGTTTCCGCAATGGTCAAAGTGCAAATGAGTGTTTACTACCAGAGTCACGTCCTCTAGACGAACTCCGGCGTTGTTCATTGAATGTCGAAGCTCCTCGTTGGACCCGCGAATCACCTCGTGAAACTTGTTGTATTTTGGCGGCAGTGTCGCTATCCCAGTATCAACAATAATAGTCTCTTTCTCAGTGCGCACAAGCAGGGGTTTGAGTGCAGCCTTGTACTTGACTCCCTGATACTTTCCGAAGATCAGGAAGCTCTTATCCAGTGTGAAATAGCCGTCAAACAGTAGTCGAACGTCAAGGACCGTCAAAGGCCCGATCGTTTGGTAAGAAAACTCCAAAGGCTATAAGCTATGTCACTTGGAAGTGGAATCCGAGCCAGATGCAGATAGTCGTCTGAGCGAACTGCGAGACCGGCTGCTGACGAACATATTATCAGTTACTCAGTGAAGGAGTCGTGCGTGAATAGGCTCGACGAGGCGAAGGGGGCGACACCTCTCTGGAAACCCTCACCAGAACGCGTCAAAGAAGCCAATCTTACCTACTTTATCGAAGCCGTCAATCACAAGCATGACCTAAGCCTCCATTCCTTTTCCGAATTGTATGACTGGTCAATCGAAAAGGTTTCGGATTTCTGGTCTGCGGTCTGGGATTATGCAGGAATCGTCAGCTCCCGGCAATATGAGAAGGTAGTCGAGGACCTAAACAAGTTTCCTGGCGCAAAATGGTTCCCCGGAGCTCGGCTAAATTTCGCCGAGAACCTCTTAAGACACAGGGACGGAAAGATCGCCCTCATCTCACGGTCGGAAAAAGGGGGGCGATCACTACTGACCTATTCCAACCTTTACTGGGAAGTGGGACGCTTGGCACGCTCCATGCGCGAAATGGGGGTCCGCGCTGGGGACCGGGTGGCAGCCTACATGCCCAACATAAAGGAAGCCGCAATCGCCATGCTTGCAGCAACGAGTATCGGAGCCCTCTGGGCTTGCTGCGGCGCAGAGCTCGGCCCAGGAGCCGCGCTGGATCGGCTTGGCCAGATCACTCCGAAGATGCTGGTTGCTGTTGACGGATATGCGTACAGAGGCAAGAACTTCAACATTCTCTCCAACGTTGAGAGGCTCACTAGGGGAGTCTCCTCCCTCGAGCGAGTCGTAATTGTGTCGAACCTAGACTCAAAGACCAACAGCAAAAATATCCCCAACTCTGTTGGGTTTGACGAATTCGTCCTCTCAGAAGAAAGGTCGCCTGTCCAGTTCGAACAATTGCCATCCGATCATCCAGTGTACATCATGTTTTCCTCAGGAACAACTGGAAAACCCAAATGCATGGTTCAGGGAGCCGCGGGGCTGCTGGTAAACCAGCTGAAGGAGATTCTGCTCCACGCTGATTTGAAAAGTACCGATTGTATCACCTACATTACATCGCCCAGTTGGATGATGTGGAACTGGCTAATGTGCTGCTTGGCGGTGGGATCTTCCGTGGTCCTTTACGATGGGAACCCGACATACCCTGATTGGGGGACTATGTGGAGGATGGTCCAGGAGGAGAAGGTCTCTATCTTGGGTTGCAGCGCCAGCTACATCAACTATCTAAGAAGCCTCGGGTCCATACCAAGGACAGAATATGACTTGTCCTCTCTAAGAGAAGTGTCCCAGACAGGTTCACCCCTATCCTCAGAAGGATTCGAATGGGTCTATAGAGAGGTCAAACAGGATCTGCATTTCAACTCCATTTCTGGCGGCACGGACATAAACGGCTGTTTTGCCGGGGGCGCACCCATCCTGCCCGTGTACCCTGGTGAATTACAAGGGCCCGGGCTGGGAATGAGGGTTAACGCGTATGATGAGGAGGGGAATCCTGTGAAGGATCGGTTGGGGGAGCTTGTCTGCGAGGCTCCCACCCCCTCAATGCCACTATATTTCTGGAATGACGTCGGCAATGAAAAGTACAAAGAAGCCTATTTCGAATACTATCATCCTCAGGGAAGGAATGTCTGGAGGCACGGCGACTATGTAGTGATTCATAGCGACACCGGAGGAATCACCTTCTACGGTCGTTCTGACGCGGTGCTAAAGGCGTCAGGGGTCCGGATTGGGACCTCGGAAATATACAACGTGGTCGAAAAACTGTCAGAGGTAGCTGACTGCCTTGCGGTAGGCCAGAACTGGAAGGGAGATCAGCGAATCATCCTGTTCGTTAAGCTAGCCCCAAACCATCTACTTTCAGAAGGGTTGAAGGAGCAGATTCGGAAAGCTCTCCGTCAGGAGGCCTCCCCGAAGCACGTTCCCTCATTGATTCTTGAAGTCCCTGATATTCCCTATACTTTCAACATGAAGAAGGTCGAAATTGCGGTGGCGAATATCGTGAACAATAGGCCGGTCACAAACCGGGACTCTTTGGCAAACCCGGAGGCGCTTGACTTCTATGTTAGACTGCTTCCCGAGCTCGAGAGAGAGTGAGGATTCTCACAGGTCAGAGATCGGTTCCTCTGCAGCGACCGCGCTGGACTCTTCTCCCTCATGATTTCTCTTTGTTTCAACCAGAAACCCGGCTGGTGAGGTCAGTCGACAAGGGCTAGCTTGTCCCCCGCCTTGACCAAAGCCCCTGGTTGGACATAGATCTCCTTCACCAAGCCTTCCTTCGGCGACCCAACCTCGTTCTCCATCTTCATTGCCTCCAAGACAACCAGGGTTTGGCCCTCCCTGGCCAGACTTCCAACCGTGGTTTTCAGAGATGCGATCCGTCCGGTCATGGGAGAGGTTACAATCATCGGCCCTTCTTGGACAATCACTCTCTTGAGCTTGACAAGGAGATCGTCGACCATGTCCAGCTTTGCTTGGAGAGGCTTACCGTTCAACCTGACGGAAAAGAGTTCTCCCTGATCCTTTTGTTCAACGGTGATGTGAAAGGTCCTGCTTTGAACTCTCAATAGCAAATCCAACGGGCTTCTCCCGAGCTCCTTCAAGGTTTCAACCTGGACCTGGTTCTCGTCTACAAGAATTGTGTGGATCGGACCTTCTGCTCCCACTTCTTCGACATGAAACCTCTGACCGTTCACGACTAGACTAGCCAAGGATCACAATCCCTCGACGTAGAGTGCAGTTCTTCGATTGTAAGGGGCTTCGAGCCCGGACCTCCAACTACTTTGAGCAACATTTCTCGGGGTGCCGAGACTCGTTGACCCCATTTGGTCTTTCAGAGCAAGGTAAATCGCAGCGACTTCTACAGCTGTTACAATAGCGGGAACTTGCCAGTCCGCTAAGAGATGGTCCAACAATTGGGTGTGATAGTCGCCTCGAACAAACTGGCGATTCGCCATCAACATCTGGTGCACGGGTGTGGTTGTCTGCAACCCCTCTACTATCATTTCGGCTAGGGCAACCCTCATCCTCTGAATCGCGTCCTGTCTCGTCCGTCCCTGGCAGGCAACCTTGGCAATTAGGGAATCATAGTATTCTGGTACCGGACATCCGTTGAACAGGGCGGTATCGACTCGGACCCCGGGTCCACCCGCGGGGACAAACCGGGCTACTCTGCCAGGAGTCGGGGCAAATCCTCGAGCAGGGTCTTCTGCGTTTATCCTGCAGTTAATGGCGGCGCCTGAGAATTCAATCTCGTTCTGGGAAAGGTTCAGACCGTCGCCGCTGGCAATTCTCAGCTGTTCTTCGACAATGTCCACATCCGTCACCATTTCGCTGATCAGATGTTCCACCTGTATCCTCTTGTTGGTCTCCATGAAGTAGAACTTGCCATCGCCGGACCGGATGAACTCCATGGTTCCAACGTTCTCATACCGAGTCACCTCGGCTACTTTTAGGGCAAGCTTGACCAGACGCTTTCGGTCATTCTCCGTCAGGACGGGGGAGGGTGTCTCCTCCAGAATCTTCTGGTATCGCCTCTGAAGAGAGCATTCCCTTTCTCCCAGATGAATCATCTTTCTCCGCTTGCCGGCAAGAACCTGGACCTCGATGTGACGGGGTTTGTCCAGATATTTTTCGATGTACAGTTCTGAGCGTCCGAAGCCTGTCTTAGCTTCCGTACTAGCCCTTTCCAGAGCGGCCCCCAGCTCGGCAGGATTGCGGACGATCCTCATACCCCTCCCCCCGCCTCCGAACACAGCCTTAACCAGTACCGGGAATCCGATTCTGCGAGCTTCAGCCTCTGTATCTGCCGTGTCCTGAACCTCCTTCTGGGACCCCGGAATAACGGGTATTCCAGCATCGGAGACCACCTTCTTGGATTCTAGTTTGTTGGCTACGTGTCCCAAAATCTTGCTGGGCGGTCCAATGAAGACTAGCCCAGACTCTTCGCAACTTCTCGCCAGCTGAGGGTTTTCTGCCAAGAAGCCATAGCCAGGATGGACGCCTTCCACCCCAGCCTTTTTGGCAACACCTACGATATTGGGAATATTCAGGTAGCTCTGAGAAGGTTCTCCGGGTCCAATGTTGTAGGCTTCGTCTGCCTCCAGGACATGCTTGAGCTCGATGTCTGGGTCTGAGTATACTGCTACAGTTCTTACTCCAAGCCTCTTACAAGTCCTGATTATCCGGAGCGCTATTTCTCCCCGGTTAGCTATCAGGACCTTTCGAAACATGGCTTTACCGGCTAGAGTGGAATGTTCCCGTGTTTTCTCGGGGGGCGGACCTCCCTCTTTGTCTTGACAGCCTCCAAATACTTGACCAGAACGGGTCTGGTTTCACTGGGCTCTATGACATCGTCCAAGTAGCCCTTTTCAGCGGCCACGTAAGGGTTGGAGAACTTGGTACGGTATTCTTGGACAAGCTGAACGCGAGTTTTTTCAGGGTCCTTTGACCTGGAAATCTCATTTCGGAAGATTATGTTGATTGCCCCCTCAGGACCCATAACGGCTATTTCGGCCGATGGCCAGGCGAGGTTGACGTCGGCACGGACATGCTTGCTGCCGAGCACGTCGTAAGCACCGCCATAGGCTTTCCTCGTGATGACCGTTAGCTTGGGAACCGTCGCCTCGCAGTACGCATACAAGAGCTTTGACCCGTGCCGTATTATGCCATCATGTTCCTGGTCTATTCCGGGGAGAAATCCGGGTACGTCTTCAAATGTTAGAATTGGTATGTTGAAAGCGTCGCAAAACCGGATGAACCGGGCGGCTTTCACTGATGAGTTTATGTCGATGACTCCCGCTTCGACCTTGGGCTGACTGGCGACAACCCCGACTGAGTATCCGTTAAGTCGGGCGAAGCCGGTTATGATGTTGGCAGCATAGAGAGGCTGGACTTCTAGAAGCTCTCCTTCATCAAGGACGCGGATAAGAATCTCTTTCATATCATAGGGCTTGTCCGGGTCGTCAGGAATGATACTGTTCAAATCCTCGCTCTTGCCCACAGGGGGTCTCGGCGTGGCCAGGGGAGGATCCTCCGTGTTATTGGAAGGAATGTAGCTCAGCAGTTTTCGGAGCTGTTGGAGACATTCCTTTTCATCACGAGCCAAGAAATGTGCTACTCCGCTCTTGGTGTTGTGGAGTCTGGCTCCTCCCAGGTCCTCGAAGCTCACGTCCTGGTTGAGAACTGCTTTGATCACATCGGGACCTGTGATGAACATGTGACTTGTCTTGTCCACCATGAAGGTGAAATCTGTCATGGCCGGTGAGTAAACGGCGCCTCCGGCACAGGGGCCCATAATCGCTGACAGCTGGGGGATAACCCCGGATGCGAGGACATTTCGGAAAAATATCTCCGCATAGCCTCCCAAGCTCACCACGCCCTCCTGGATCCGGGCCCCCCCTGAATCGTTGAGTCCAATGACAGGAGAACCGGTCTTCAAGGCCATGTCCATGATCTTGCAGACTTTCTTCGCGAACATTTCGCCCAGGGAGCCCCCGAAGACAGTAAAGTCGTGGGAGAACACGTAGACTCTTCGGCCATCGATGGTGGCATGCCCCGTTACAACTCCATCTCCGAGCACCTTCTTTTCGGCCATTCCGAAGTCAACGGTCTGGTGGACAACAAAACGGTCAATTTCGACAAAACTCCCGGGGTCCGTGAGGACGTCAATTCTCTCCCTGGCGGAGAGCTTGCCCCTAGAGTGTTGCTGCTCAATCTTCTCGGGGCCCCCTCCAAGCTTAGACCTGGCCCGTTTCTCTTCCAACTCCTTGAGCCGTGATCTCATGCTCATGGACGTTCAGGTTGTCCGATGAAACGCGCTGTATAAAAGAACGGCAAATCCTTGAGAGTGCAGAGTCGACCCGTGACCAGATTGCAAGAACATTACCGGGCTTTGTGCACGGCAGTTGCTTAGATGCTCCCGGCTCGCCCTTAGAATTCGAGCCTTCTGCCGCAGTTGATGCAGAACTTTGCATCGAGTAGAATCACTGCAGTGCAGCCTGGGCATTGCTTTTTCTTTGGTTGAGACTCGTCTGTGCTGGACTGGGGGTCATCGGTATTACTGGAAAATGTGAAGGAGAACACTTCCGACAGGACTACTACATCGCCGATAGCTGCAACTTTCCCATGGTCCACCCGGACTTCTTCGGGAATCCCTCGTATTCGAAGAGACGTTTTCAATGGTTCCTTATCCACGGCGACAATTAGGGACCCGACCTCGCCGGTATCGTTGAGAATCACCCGAGCTACTCTTCCGATTATCATACCATGAGGGTCCACGACTTGGAGGCCACTGACCATGCCCTGGCTGAGATTTGACAAGTGTTCCTTCGGGGTTTGAGTGTTTAGATCGACGTATTTTTCACAAGTGTAGCAATACCATTTTTTCTTCTGGGATTTGGTTCTAATGTAAGTCAGGGCCTGTTGGCAATCTGGACATTTCGGTTTTGCGTTTTCTGCAAATTCAGTGGGAATCTGCGTCTTTGTCAAGGCGAGGCGAAATATTTTCCTCGCACTCTTTAGTTAACGCCTTCTACAAGAGGTTCGCAATTCCATGTGCGGATCACGGGGCTGTTGGACTTATTTTGCGCGTGTACTCCTATAGTTTCTCGGGATAGATTGGTATACCTTTAGGTGCCTATCTGAGTCTCAACTCTACGCTACCTATTTTAAGCGAGCCAACTTAGGCTCACTACCCTATTTACGGAAAAAAGTAGGTCGCAAATGGGCACATGTCACAGATAGACGAAAACCTTCACCGCATCCTCAAAGATCACGGGCTGACGGAATACGAAATCAAAACCTACCTCAAACTAGTCTTCGATGGCCCCGCCACACCCTATGAGATAAGCGAAAGCGTCACTATACCCTATGCTAGGGTTTACGGTACCCTAGAAGGACTCGAAAAGAGAAAATGGATTAGGGCAAGGCCGGGAAGGCCGGTGGTCTATGAGGCTAACCCTCCTCGGTCTGTAGCCGAGTTGGAGCTGGATCAAAAGCGGGCTGAAATGGAGATTTTTACCAACCTCATGCGCCTAGACCTTCAAGCGATATATGAACGAAGGGAGGTGGTCAAACACATCAGCCTCTGGGTAATACATGGAGGAGACAAAATTACAGAGAAACAGTCCGAGCTAATTTCGCAGGCCAAGGTAAGGGCCTACCTACAACTGGCAACACTGATACCACAGGAGATCGAAGAATTCCGCTCCAGCATAAAAGCCGCCAGAGAGCGGGGAGTGGCTGTGAAAATAGTTTCGTTTGTTCATCCTAGGTTCGTCGACTCGAGGGGGCTCAAGACGCTTTCAGAGGAGGCAGAGGTTGCAATAATCGACCAGCCTGTCGAGGAGTCGCACCGTCCCTTCAATGTGCTTGCGGTTGATGGTAGGGAAACTGTTCTGACCTACCTCTGGAACTTGGAGACCCCGTCCGAGCCAGGGTCTAAAATTGCTTTCCGGATGGTGGATGAGGAGTTTGCCGGTGTAATGGAGAGATATTTCGAGTATTATTGGCTCAAGGCTAGGAGAATCTAGAACTTCTACCTGCCCGGGGTTTGGCCGGAAGTCCCCTGTTGAGGGGTCGGCCTACTATCTAGCTGAGCCATAATCATCATTAGTTTTCGGGTCTCGTCCAAGCGCCTGATCATGCCCTGAAGTTCGTTCCTGAAATAATCTCGCTGCATGTTGAACTCTTGCTCTCCAATATCCCCCTGGGTAAACTTCCCCTGAAGAGCCAGGTAACCTGA
>WNGL01000692.1_pt1 | contig 85646 bp, 75 predicted proteins | sample 5400591 | NCBI WGS metagenome assembly WNGL01 (sample SAMN13153377, study PRJNA577476) | soil metagenome | isolation source: 80 cm soil or saprolite under Garry oak tree replicate 1 | place: USA:California | collected 2016-06-15 | reverse complement strand
TTCTCCAGCACTTCCCCGAGGCTCGCGGGTACGCGGCTCCGGAGGTTGCAGGTCGCGCTGCTTGGGAGGCGGAGTTCAACAAGACGAGCAAGTATTGGACGTCGCGCTTCCCGGGCGAACTCCCCGAGACGCCCGTGGTACCCGAGGTGCTGAACACTGACGAGATCCTGGTGGACAGTCAGGTCGTCAACCTGATCCACGTTGGCCAGGGTGACGTTCAGGGTTCGACGATCTTCCACGTGCCGTCTGCCGACGCCGTTGTCCTGCGGTGATGTGGTCTACAACAACGTGCACATGATGATGTACGAGGCCGATGAGGCGAAGCGGGAGGCCTGGATCGCCAGCATCGACGTGGGCCAGCGGTACCTGCGTGACTTCACCACCCTCGCGAAGAAGGGCGGCACGGTGGAGGACTTGGTCCACGGCATGCTCGAGTTGCATGGCGAGCGCGACCAGCCGCACACCCTATGGATCTCGGCCCGAGCCGAAGTCGCTCGACGGGCATGAACCGCAGCGATCGGGCAATTTCGCCGTACGGACTGACCAACCTACGCTCGCCCCGGCGGATCGGGGCAGCCTGGCGGAACAGCCCGATCGTGCCGTGTAACCGGCGAGCGCTCGCGGGCTGAGTGCGCTGCATGTCGCAGGTCGGTGCGTCACGATCTGGGTAGCGGCCATCGACAACGATGACTTCGTCCAGGGGTTCGTGCGGCGCATACTCGCGTTCGACGGCCGCGCGCTTGCGACCGCCAAGCAGCGCCTCAATCAGATGCTCTTGCCGGACCCTGGTCCGCTTGCCGCGTCGCAGGCCGCGTTCGGCGAGGCCCTGAGCTGGCCGAATGCTGGCGAGTTGATGGGCATGGCCCGATCCTGAGCAATATCTACCTGCACAAGCTCGGCGAATTCGTCGAGCAGGAGCTGATCTCCGCAGTACACAAGGGGAGCCTGCCGGAAAAAGGAACCCTGAATACGGAAGGATAAAAGCACGGCAGAAGCACGCGGAAGCGCGGGGACCGGACAGTGGTCCGGGATCTGGAAAAGCAACTGCGCACGCTCCCCTCGGCCGACCCGATGGATCCCGGCTACCGGAGCAGGAACCGGCGCGACGGGCGCTGGCAGCCCGATCCGCTCGTGCTCGATGAGCAGGCGCTCATCGTCAACGTCCGTGACCGGGGCCTGGTCGTGATCACCGGCTGCGGCCATGCGGGCGTGGTCAACATCGCCAGGTACGCCCGGCGGGGGTGCTGGTGCCCGCGCATGCACCGGCTGGCGCGCCCAGCATGCCATGTCGGCCCGGTTTCCCGCCGCCTACGTGCCGAACGCGGTCGGCACCAGCTTCGAGCTGTGATGCCCGGGCCGCCGCTACCGGCGGAACTGCGAGGTGTGCGGCTCGTGCACGAGGTCGTGGGCGATGCAGCGGTAGACGCGTGTGCCTGTGTCGAACGCGGCCTCCGAGGGCGGCAGGACATCGACCTTCCAGGCCGGGGCCAGGAGACGGCGCGCTTGGCCCTGGCGTGACGCCAGCATGACCGCCTGCGAGCAGACCTTGCGCACGGTGGAACTCGCGGCCACCGCCCGGTGGTCGAAGGTGTGCACGCTGGCGGGCAACTTGGCGATCGCGAACGTCTCCCAGACGTGCGGCTGGTCACAGGGCAGGGGTTCGGCGCTCGCGGAGCCGGAGTTCACCGTCATCCCGTTGAAGCATTCCGGCGATGCCGGGCACCGTGCCTCGGCGACCCGGAGCGCGGCCGCCGGGCAGCCGGCGCTCTTGGTCGGAACCCCGAACACGTCCGCGGCAGTTGTGGCTCTGCCGGTCTGTGTGCCTGGGCTGGTCCCGCCCGGTCCGGCGCCCGGCGCAGGACCATGCGGCAGCAGCCGCACGCCGATGACGAGCGCGGCGGCGATGATCACGACGAGTGCGGTGGCCAGCCCGAGGTTCCGCGCCGACCGCCATGGCCGCCTCGCGGCCACGACGCCTGACGGTCCGGCGCGGACGCTCCCGCCTGACGGTCCGCTCCGGGCATGCCGGCGGGACGGCCCGTCGAGGATGCGCTCACCTGGCCGGCGTACCCGGGCGGCGCGGTCGCGACGTAGCGGCGCGGGTCGGTGAGCGCGTCCCGCAGCGCCTCGGCGCTTTGCGGTCGCGCCGCCGGGTCGGACGACAGGCCCGCGCGCAGCAGGGCCATGAGCTCGGGCGGCGTGCCCGGAACGTCCTCGACCGGCTTGTCGTGCAGCGTCATGATCGTCGCGAAGCTGGGCGGCCTCCCGTCGGCCGCGAAGCGCGGCGGCCGCCCGGACAGCAGGGTGTACAGGGTGGCCGCGAGCGAGTAGACGTCGGCCAGGACCGTGGGCTCCTCGCCCCGGAACGTCTCCGGTGACGAGTACGCCGGGGTGAGCGCCTCGCGGGAGGCTGTCTGCTCGCCATGCGCCGAGACGATCGAGGCCAGCCCGAAGTCGGAAAGCCCGACCATGCCGAACCGGTTGACCAGGATGTTCGCCGGCTTGATGTCGCGGTGCAGCACGCCGGAGGCGTGCGCCGCGGCAAGCGCGTCGGCCAGCTTGATGCCGATGTCGCGCACCTGGGCGGCTGGCATCGGCCCGTTCCTGCGCAGCGCGTCGTTCAGCGAGCCGGCCGGGCACAGTTCCATCACCATGTAGGGGCGCCCGTCCGCGAGCGTGCCCGCGTCGTAGACGTCGATGACATGCGGGTGACCGGACAGCCGCCCGGCCGCTGTCACCTCGCGGAGGAACCGGCGGCGGTCACGTTCGGTAAGCAGCACGCGGTTGTCAACCTTGACGGCCACTTCCCGGCCGACCGCTAGCTGCCAGCACCGGTACACGGTGGCGAAGCCGCCTGCGCCGAGTGCGCCACCGACCCTATGGCCGGGAATGTCCGGTGCCGTGACCACGGTCCGTTAGCCTAGCCGCCGGGCGGCGTTCCCCGCGCGATCATCGCCCTGATCACCGGCCCGGTAGCCCGCGCGCCTTTCTTCCCGTCAGAGTTCGTCCTGGCTGGCCGGGGAGTCTGAGCCGAAGTACTTGGCGTCTTCCTCGACCGCGGAGACGTCCGCGGCCGCGGCCTCCTCGGTGGGCTCGAAGCCCGGATCCTCGTAGCGGAGCTTTATCAGGCTATGGGGCTCGTCCGGGAGGCCTGAGGACCTGAGGGAACGGAACCAGGAACGTATGCCCATAACGGACTCCCCGGTCAGCGCGGATCTGGCCTGCCGCCGCCGTCATCGCGGCTATCCCGAGCCTACGCCGGCCCGGCTGGCCGGGCCATCATCGCGGGCCGTTCGGAGTTGTTAAGAACTTCCGCTCGAACCCTGGCCTGGTCTGGCCCGTGTCTGCGGTATCGGCGAGCGCCGCGGGAGACCTATATCACCACGGCACGGAAGGGGCAGGGATCTGATGAGGAAGCTGGCGCAGGGCGGAGTTTCGCCGGACGTTACGGGCCGCGGCCGCACGCTGGCGGTGCCCGCATCCGGCAGGCTCGCCGCGGCTGGCCGCCAGGCATCCGGCCGCCAGGCATCCGGCCGCTGGTGCCGAACGGGCTGCGGGCTGTCCCGCCGCCGGGGATCGCTGCCGCGGTGCGCCCACGCTCCGCGGTCGAACTGACCCGGCGCGGAATGACGCGCTCCGCTCATCGGGCGCGATCTTCGGCGTATTGAGCCTGGGCCCGGCGCGTAATCCGCACGCCGCCGGGATAATTGCCAGACCGGAAATTGCCCTCGGGCAGGCAATCTCGTGGCGGGGAACTCAGGTGCGGGGAACTCAGGTGCGGGGAACTCAGGTGCGGAGAGAAGCGGCGGCTCGCGGCCTCATGCGGCCGGCCGAATCAAGATCATCATTACCCTCCGTGCCGGTCGCGGTCGTCGGTGGCGAGCATTCATGACCTTCCTGGCCGGATTTGTGTCCTGTTCACGTATGTGTATGCCGTAAAGCCGCCTATTAGGCAGAGGTGGCAATCGTGACCCGGCATCCGGATTGTTTCATATGCCGGTCGGCGATACGTCATCGCGAGTGATCCCGGGCGCCCGGCGCCCGCGGGCCGGAGGCCGGTCGTGCTGGTGAGGTGGCTAATGCGATCCCAGGCCAGGAACGAGACAAGGGCCATGGGATTCGCGCGCGGTGCCTCTTCTGTCAATAGGGGAAATTATCGTTACATGCCGCCCGAAATGGCGCGCGCTACCGGGCCGGCGCAACGAGCGGAGCCGCGCTGAGCACGGTCTGCAGGCCGGCGTGGCGCTGACCATCACGCCTGCGCGGGGGCGACGCTGCGTGGCTTCCGCCAGCCCGGACCGGAAAGGCCATGTGCGGGAACGGGGACAGGCCATTCCCGGTCCGGCGGAAACGAGGGTCTGGGCGCGGGATCATACTGGGGCGGTGGCCGCGCTATCCCGCTTCGTCGTCCAGTTGCACGACGCGACGACGCTGCACTACGACTTCCGCCTGCAGTCAGGCGACGTGCTGCGCTCGTGGGCGGTGCCCAAGGGCCCGTCGCTCGACCCCGCCGTCCGGCGGCTGGCCGTGCCGGTCGACGATCACGCCTTGGCGGCGGGTGAGTTCGAGGGCGTGCACGAAGGCCGGTCGCGCGGCACCGGCGCTGTGATCATCTGGGACGAGGGAACCGCCGAGATCGCCCGGGAGGATCCGGGGCACGTGTCGTTCATCCTGCGCGGCGCGTCCCGGGTCGGACATCGTGACGGAACGGCCGGCCAGCGTGCGGAGCGGCCGGACCTGGCAGGAATTGCTTGACCGCTAGCAATAAGGCGCCAGGCCCAGCCGGGATGCCGGGCGAAGCGAGTGCTATCAGCGGCTCTTGAATCGTTTCTTGAGCGGGAAAGGTCGGTCTGGCGAGCCGAAAGTGAACGCCGCCTGAACACGGTCCGCCGGTGGCTGAGCGAGAAATGCCATGCTGGCCGGGTTCTCTTCAGCTAGGTGGGGAACGATTCGACTCGCCGCCGCGGCCGGGTCTAAACGCGCAGACAAGAACCAGCGCTGGGCCTCCCCGATCTCGCGGCAACCATCGGGGATATGTTCTCAGCACACGATAAAATCGTCAGGCGGCTTGTTTGATACGGAACACATACCCGGTCATATGGGGCCATGAAGGCCGTCGGCATGCTGGTGGAAGCCCGTTACTTTGCCGTTTGGCTCCGCCGGCCGCAAGGTAACGAATAGTCCGATTATACAGGACTGGTTCCCGCTGCTAAGGAAGACCGGATACCTCTCCGGTGAGGCCCGCGCGGCGTCACCGGACTCGGGGACTGCCGGGGCGGGCCGCCGGAAGGTGGCTTGCACCTGCGGAGGAGGGATGCCAGCCTCAGTGCCCGCGTCGTTCGGTTGCCACCGCGCCGGGCCGCCGGATGCGGTAGCGTAGCTATGGACCGCTGCGCTGCGTCAATGAACGGCTGCCCTTTTCTCCCAGGCTGGGAGAATCTTTCCCGGGGCTGAGAAGATCCTCAGATTCGGCTCAGCGAAACGAGCAGCGTCCTGCACGTGCATCGCGGTTAACCCGTAATGCGTGCCGCCTGCCCGCCGAGACCCGCTAACCAGGCTTGTTTCCCCGTTCTTAAGGCGCGGCGGGCCGGGCAAAGCGAACGGTCGCCAAGCGCGCGGACTCGTCTGGGCCCTGACGGGAATGATGGCAAACGATTTCATATCGTAGCGGGCGTGGCCTGGTTGGGCCCCGTCACCTGCTTTAGGTGTGCGCTTGCGCACCGTTGGTGACTTCTTCCGCCATCCGTCAGTTCATCGGGAACGCGGCGGTCAAGGTTCCGCGAACGGCACGCAATGGAAATGAGGGGGCTGCTGTGCCCTTATCGGCTGATGATCGTCTACGCTTATGCACTATTCAACGAGTGGAACGGAGTACACGTGGCCCAGAAGATACAAACCCTGTTCATCGATGACATCGATGGCAGTGAGGCAGAGGGTACCGTCCGCTTTGCGCTGGATGGTGCCGAGTATGAGATCGACCTGAACGCGAAGCATGCCGAGGCGCTCCGCAAGGCGCTGTCGCGGTACGTCGAGGTCGCGCGGCGGAGCAGCGGTACCGCTGCTCGCCGGCCCGCGCGGGCCGGACGCCGGGCGGCGGCAAGCGGGCTGAACACCACCGAGGTCCGTGAATGGGCGAAGGCGCAGGGTATCGAAGTCAAGGACCGCGGCCGCGTACCGGCCGAATTGGTCGTCAGGTTCCGGGCGGCAACGGGGAACTAGTGCCGTGGCGCGGTGCGCGCGGCGGCTCATAATCGGATGAGAGGTCCCATGTGCGCAGTGCACTAAACCGGGGGGGCTCCGCAGGTTTGCTTGCTCGTGACTTCGATACCACGACTTTTCCAGGGTGCCGTGCCCTGCTGTGAGCGCAATGCCATAGCAGGGCACGGAAACCCCGGCGGGCTCGGCTGGTCCCAGCCGAGACTGTCTCCGGAAGGCGGGTCCATGCGGACCCGCCTTCTGCGTTGCCGGGCCGGCCGGAACGCCAGGCTCACCCGCCGAGGTGCGGCGTGGCCCGGCTGACGATAGCCGCGGTATCGATGCCGGACGGGAGCGTGCCGAAGGCGCGGCCCCAGGTGCCCGGCCCGCCGTCGTCGGCCAGCCGGGACGCGGCGAATGCGTCGGCCACCGCGGGGTCGCCGTACCGGACCAGCAGGGCGCCCTGGAGAACGAGCGCCATGGCCTCGGCGAGCTGGCGGGCGCGGGCTTCAGACGGGTCGCCGAGCTCCTTGCGCAGCCGGGCCACCGCCTGGTCCAGCCGGCTGTCCGCCCCGGCCGCCTGATCGAGCTCGGCGAAAAACGCCTCGGCCGATTCAGGCTGCCTGGTCAGGGCGCGCAGCGCGTCGAGCGCGGCGACGTTACCCGAACCCTCCCAGATCGACGCCAGCGGAGCCTCGCGGTACAGGCGCGGCATCCCCGATTCCTCCACGTAGCCGTTGCCGCCCAGGCACTCGAGCGCCTCGGCGGCGTGTGCCGGGGCGCGCTTGCACACCCAGTACTTGGTCGCCGCCAGCGCCAGGCGGCGGAACGCGGCCTCCTGCCCGTCGCCGCGGGCCGCGCGGTCGGTCGCCCCGGCCAGCCGGAACGCGGCCAGCGTGGTCGCCTCCGACTCGATCGCCAGGTCGGCCAGCACCGCCGCCATCAGCGGCTGGTCGGCCAGCCTCCGGCCGAAGGCCGTCCGGTGGGCGGCGTGGTGTGCCGCCATCGTCAGCCCGGCCCGCATCCCGGTCGCCGTGCCCAGCACGCAATCCAGCCGGGTCACGTTCACCATCTCGACGATGGTGCGGACCCCGCGGCCCTCCTCGCCGACCAGCCAGGCCAGAGCCCCGTCGTACTCGACCTCCGCCGACGCGTTCGACCTGTTGCCGAGCTTGTCCTTCAGCCGCTGCAGGTGCATGCCGTTCCTGGTGCCGTCGGGCCGGACCCGGGGCAGCAGGAAGCAGGACAGCCCGGCGGGCGCCTGGGCGAGCACCATGAACAGGTCGCCCATCGGCGCCGAGGTGAACCACTTGTGGCCGCTCAGGCGGTAAGCATTAGCGCCCGCCTCTCCGTCCCCCGGCACCGGGTCCGCGCGGGTGGTATTCGCCCGGACGTCGGAGCCGCCCTGCTTCTCGGTCATCGACATGCCAGCGAGCAGGCCGCGCTTGGTCAGCGGCGGTCGCAGGCCGAAGTCATACTCCGGAGCCGCGAGCAGCGGCTCGAAGCGCCCGGCGAGGCCCGGCGCGTGGCGCAGCGCGGGCACGATGGCGTAGGTCATCGAGACCGGGCAGCAGTGCCCGGCCTCGGCCGCACCCCAGACATAAAAGCCCGCGGCCCGCGCCACGTGCGCGCCGGGCCGGCTGTCCCGCCACGGGGCGGCGTGCAGGCCGTACCGTACCGCCACGGTCATCAGCTCGTGCCAGGCCGGGTGGAACTCCACCTCGTCGACCCGGTTCCCGAAGCGGTCGTGCGTGCGCAGCTTCGGCGGGTTCTCGTTGGCCTGACGGCCAAGCTCCTGAACCCGCGCCGAGCCGGCCAGGCGGCCGAGTTCACGGACGGATTCCTCGGCCCAGCCGGCGCCCTCGCGCCGCAGCGCGCTCAGCATGCCCTGATCGTCGGCGAGGTCGTACCCGGTCAGCGCGGGCGGCTGGTTGAATACTTCGTGTGTCGGCGGCATCAGCGCTTCCTGCCTCGGGTCCTGCGTGGCGGCGTCCTGGCCTTGTCGCAATTGAAACATGCCCGTGTGGACGTGCCGGCCCGGCGCTGATAGACAAAAGCGGTGGGCGCTGGCGCAGGTCGGCCGGGAGCGTGATGGCAAGGAGGGTGGCGGGTGACTGCTTACCTCATCCGGCGGACGGGGACGTCGCTGGTGATCCTGGTCGGAATCTCGATCTTCATCTTCATCCTGCTGCGCACGGTCTTCCCCTCGCCCGCCATCGTGGTCCTCGGGCCGAAGGCGTCCCCTAAGGCGGTGGCGGCGTGGAACGCCGACAACGGCTTCGACCAGCCGATTTTCGTGCAGTACTGGCACTACGTGGCCGGCGTGCTGCACGGCAACTTCGGTTACTCCTTCAAGCTGAACCAGACCGTGGCGGCGCTGTTCCAGGAGCGGTGGGCGCGCAGCGCGTACCTGTCCGGCATGGCTCTGCTGCTCTCGCTCCTGCTCGCGGTCCCGCTGGGGATCTACCAGGCGGTCAAGCGGAACAGCTTCGGCGACCAGGCGATCACCAGCGCGGCCTTCAACGCCTACGCCATGCCGGACTTCCTGCTCTACCTGATCGCGATCCAGGTCTTCGCGCTGAGCTTCAGCGTGTTCGGCTTCGAGGCCAGCCAGTCCACCTCGCTGACCACGGTGATAGGCGACTGGCACGACATGACGCTGCCGATCATCAGCCTGACCCTGCTCATCCTGGCCGGCTACTCCAGGTACATGCGTTCCTCGGCCATGGAGACCCTGGCCCAGGACTACATCAAGACGGCGCGGGCCAAGGGCCTGCCGGAACGGCTCGTGCTGTTCCGGCACCTGGCCCGCAACGCCTGCCTGCCGGCGATCACGCTGGTCGGGCTGTCCATCCCGGCGCTGCTCGCGGGCAACCCTCATCGCCGAGTACGTCTTCAACTACGATGGCCTGGGCCTGCTGTTCTTCAGCAGCCTCGGGAACGAGGACTATCCGGTGCTGATCGCGTACACGCTCGTCGGCGCGCTGCTGACCGTGCTCGGCAACCTGCTGGCCGACATCGCGCTGACCATCGCCGACCCGCGGATACGGCTGAGCTGACCGCATCCCGCCCCGGCGCCGGCTGGGCAGCGCCGGCGTCAGGCGGCCGGGCCCATGGCCGCGACCACCAGGGTGACCGTGGCCGCGATCTCGGCCAGCGCGCCCAGGACGTCACCGGTGATGCCGCCGAGTCGCCGCACCGCGTGCCGCTGCACGGCGTACGCCACGCTCAGGCCGGCGGCCACCGCGACCGGGAGGGTCCAGCCGAGCGGTTGGCCGGTGGCCGCCGCTGAGATCGCGACCGCCGCGGCCGCCGCCGCCAGCGTGGCCGCGGTGGCGGCGGCCGGGACCGCCGGGCGGACCGATTCCGCTACCAGCGCACCGAGCCCGTCCGGCCGGGCTGCTGGCACGCCCCGGCGGCAGGCCCACGTCAGGGCGAGCCTGCCGGTGACCACTGCGGCGATGAGCGCCGCGGGACCCCGGCCGTGACCGGCCGCTTCGGACTGGCTGAGCGCGGCGACCTGGAGGAGCAGGGTCAGCACGAGCGTGACCGTGCCGAGCGGCCCGATGTCGGAGCGGCGCATGATGTCCAGCGCGGCCGGGGCAGCCTTACCGCTGGCCAGGCCGTCGGCCAGGTCGGCCAGCCCGTCGAGATGAAGGCCCCGGGTGAGCAGGGCGAGCGAGCCGACCGCGAGCCCGGACGCGGTCAGCGGCCCGGCTCCGAGGGGGTGATCGGCGGCGAGCAGGACGGCTGAGGCGACGGCCCCGAGCAGCAGCCCCACGGCCGGCGCCCACGCCATCGCGGCGGCCACGGTGGCCCGCGCCAGGTCCGGTTCCGGCGCCGCGGCGTCGTCTCCGGCCCGCCGGCCAGCACCGCGCCACGGGATCACGGTGAGCAGCGTCACCGACAGCCCTATCCCTCTCATGCTCTGCTTGCCCGCCTCGCCTCTGGGGCCCCGCCCGCCTCCCCGTCCCTCTTCACTGGCTCGTCATCAAAGGAGCCTATCGGCCGACCGCGCAAAGACGTACTATCTTAAGCGGGGGCCAGGAACGCAACCGGATGGCGGTGGCATCGGCGTGTCCGAGTGGTGGTCAATCGAGGTTTTCGACGCAAGTGAGCTGCCCGCTCGTCGCTGGAAGGACTCCTACCAGGACGACCTGACGGAGGCGGCGGTGACGAACGGCGCGGTGGAGTGGGCGTGGCACGAGCATCGCTACGGCGTGGTGTTCGAGGTGCTCTTCGACTCCGACGAGCAGTGGGAGGCGTTCCGTGCGTTGCCGGCGGTCCGTTCGGCCCTCGATGGCGCGCCGGACCCGGTGAACGGCCTGATCGTCTACCGTGGCCGGGGCGGGGGATCGGGACCCAGGAAGCCGCGGAAGCCCAAGCCCGCCCCGGGGGCGAGCTCGATGGCCCTGCCCGAACCGGCCGCAGAGCGCGTCCTGCACCTGGCCGGCGTGGCGCCGCCCGGGAAGCTCGAGGCCGGTTAGATTCGCTCCTGTGGGTAAAGCATCCGGCCGGACGGTGCAGGATGGGGGAATGAGGGAAACGCGAGTCCTGACCGACGGCCTGCGGGCTGCGATCGAGCACAGCGGCTACTACCCGGGCCTGGTGTCCGACGCGGTCGCCTCGGCGCTCGGATCAGAGCCAGTCACGGCCTTCGTCGTCCACCACGACGCGATCTTCGACCCAGGCATGGAGGTGCGCCGGCACATGACCGTGCTGGCGCTCACCCCGACCCGGCTGGTGTATTCACACACCGACGAGCATCCAGCCGAGGATTCCGACAGCAGGCCGCGGGCCGAGACCAGCACCGAGGCGATCCGGTTCGCGAAGATCTCCTCCGTGGCCCTCAGCCGCGTGGTGCCAGACCCGGCGGCCTATGTGCCGGGCGTCACCATGCCATCGGAGGTCATGCTGACCATCGGCTGGAACGTGCTGTCCCACCTGGAGCTCGAGCCGGCCCACTGCGGCGACGAGAGCTGCGAGGCTGATCACGGCTACCTGGGCACGATCACGGCCGACGACTTCTCGCTGCGGGTCAGCTCGGCCGCCGACGGCGAGGACGCCGTGCGGCAGCTGCTGAGCTTCGCGCGGGAGCTGTCCGACGCCACCGCGGTCCGCGGTAGCTGAGGAGCTGGTGCGCGGGAGCCGGAAGGTCCGTTTTGCCGCTGCTGCCCGCCAGTGGCACCATGTTCGGGCAAGATGCTGAGGCGAAGGCGCCAAGGCAGGTCAAGGCAAGACGCTGAGTGGCACCCACGAGTAGCAGGTGAGGATTCCCGCATGACGCCCGAGCCGAGACATCCGCCGACCGTGCCGTCCTACGGGGCCGCAGCCCTGGCCGACCTGTCGTCGTCGCTGCTCGCGTCCCTCGACCCGGGGGCGCCGGAGTCGCAGAACGTCCTCGGCCTCCCGACCGCCCGGCGGGCGTGCCTGCTGATCGTGGACGGCCTGGGCTGGGAACTGCTCCGTGACCATCCCGCTGCCGCGCCCTTCCTGTCCGAACTCGCCCGCAATTCCAAGCCGATCACGGCCGGGTTCCCGTCCACCACGGTCACCAGCCTCGGCTCGATCTGCACCGGCCGCCCGCCCGGCCAGCACGGGATGCTCGGCTACCAGGTCATCATCCCGGGTGAGAACCGCCTGCTCAACGGGCTTCGCTGGGACTCGCGGATCGATCCGCGGCAGTGGCAGCCGCAGCCCACCATCTACGAGCAGGCCACCGCCGCCGGCATCGCGGCCGTGCACGTGGCGCAGGGCGCGTTCCGCGGCACCGGCCTGACGGTGGCGACCATGCGCGGCGCGGACTTCTGGCCGGCCGACAGCATGGGCGCGCTGGCCGCGCAGGCCGCCGCGGCGCTGTCGGAGAACGACCGCGCGCTGGTGACCGTGTACCACGGCGACCTGGACAGCACCGGGCACGTGTTCGGGGTCAGCTCCGACGCCTGGTACAACCAGCTGGCCCACGTGGACAAGCTGGCCGAGCAGCTGGCCGGCGCGCTGCCCTCCGGAACCTGCATGTACGTGACCGCGGACCACGGCATGGTGGACATCGGCCCGGAAGACAAGTTCGACGTGGACGCGAACCCCGAGCTGCGGTCCGGGCTGGCCCTGCTCGGCGGCGAGCCGCGGGCCAGGCACCTGTACGCGCGCCGCGGGGCCGCGGCTGATCTCCTCGCCGCCTGGCGTGAGGCACTCAGCGACCGCGCCTGGGTGCTGTCCAGGGATGAGGCCATCAAGGAAGGCTGGTTCGGCCCGGTGGACGCGGCCATGGCCGACCGGATCGGTGACGTGGTGGCCGCCCCGGCGGGGTCACTCGCCATCGTGGCGACCAAGGCCGAGCCGCGCGAGTCCGCCCTGTCGGGCATGCACGGCTCACTGACCCCCTCGGAGCAGCTGGTGCCCGCGCTCATGTACACCGCCACGTGAACCAGGAAACTGACCGGGACGGCCCGCTGGTCCGTGCTCTGCTGGTTGGAGCCGGGGCGCTCGCCGCCGAGCTGGCTCAGGGCCCGCCGCCCGTGCTCCTCGACGTGCGCTGGCGGCTGGGCGGCCCGCCTGGTCTCGAGAGCTACCGGCGGGGGCACCTTCCCGGCGCGGTCTACGCCGACCTGGACCGGGACCTGGCCGGGCCGCCCGGCCCCGCGGGGCGCCATCCGCTGCCCGATCCGGCCGCGTTCCAGGCCGTCATGCGCGCCGCCGGGGTGACCGGGGACCGCCCGGTCGTGGTGTACGACGACGGTGACGCCACGAGCGCCGCCCGCGGCTGGTGGACGCTGCGCTACTTCGGGCACCCGGATGTCCGGGTGCTCGACGGCGGCTACCGGGCCTGGGTCGGGGCCGGCCTGGCGGTGACCACAGCCGAGCCCGCGCCGCCTCCCGGCGACTTCACCGCGGACCCCGGTCACATGCCGGTGCTTGACGCGGCGGGCGCGCAGGCGGCGGCGCAGGCCGGGCTGCTGCTGGACGCGAGGGCGGGGGAGCGCTACCGCGGCGAGACCGAGCCGGTCGACCCGGTGGCCGGCCACATCCCCGGCGCGGTCAGCGCGCCCACCGCCGGCAACGTGGGCCCGGACGGCACCTTCAAGGACCCCGCCGAACTGGCGGCCAGGTTCGCCGCGCTCGGCGCCGTCCCCGGCGCGGGCCGGCTCGTCGGCACCTACTGCGGCTCCGGTGTCACCGCGGCCCACGAGGTCCTCGCCCTCACGCTGGTCGGCATCCCCGCCGCGCTCTACGTCGGATCGTGGTCCAACTGGGTGGCCGACCCCGGCCGTCCCGTGGCGACCGGTACGGGGCCGGCTAATACCGGGCCATCCGGCTGACCCCCGCCAGCGCCGTCAGCATGTGCCCCTGTCGGTCACTATTGGTCATAGACTAGCTACATTACGCCCCGGTTCACAGGGCGCGAGACCAGTTCTGGCCAGTCAGGTTCTTCCCGAAACTGCGGTGCTCGCTCTCGTCGTCCAAGGTGAAGCCGGCCCGCTGGTAGATGCGCCTGGCGTCGGCCAGGACGTCGTTGGTCCACAGGGTGATGCGGGCGTATCCGGCCTGGCGGGCGAACCGCAGGACCTCCTCGGCCAGGCGGCCGCCGATCCCGAGGCCCCTGGCCCACGGCTCCACCAGCAGCAGCCGAAGCCGGGCGGTGGTGGCGTCCTCGCGGACGCAGAACACGCAGCCGGCCGGCGCGCCGTCCACCTCGGCGATCCACGCTGCCTCGGCGTCCGGGTCCCGGTTGTCCACGTAGTCCGCGACGATCCTGGCCACCAGGGCCTCGTACGAGTGGTCCCAGCCGAACTCCTCCGCGTACACGGCCGCGTTCCGCTGCACCACCCAGCCCATGTCGCCCGGCCGCGGGGCCCTGAGCAGGTAGCCGCGCGGCTGTGGTGACCCGGTGAGGGTCTGCGTGATCGCGTGCATCGCGCCGAGCAGCCGGCGCCGGTCATCGTCGCGCAGGCCAGCCAGCATGCCGCGGGTCTGCTCGGCGGACCGGGCGTCGAGGCTCGCGACCACGTCGCGGCCGCTGCCGGTCAGCCGGATGACCTGACGGCGCCCGTCCGCGGCCGAACGCTGCCTCGAAATCAGCCCGTCCGACGCGAACCTGGCCAGGATCCGGCTCAGGTAGCCCGGGTCGATGTCTACCATGCGGCGCAGGTCGGCGACCTCGCTGCTGTCTCGCTGCGCCAGCTCGAACAGCAGCCGTGCCTCGGTGAGCGAGTACGGGGTGTCCAGGTACTTGCCCCGCAGCAGCCCGATCACGTTCGTGTAGAACCGGTTGAACCCGCGCACCGCGGCCACCGCGGCATCGCCCGCCGGCCCGGCGGGCGCGTCGGCATCCGCCGCGTCGGCATCCGCCCTCTCGGCGGCCATGTCCTTGACCAGCGCGTTCGTTACCACCGGGTCGTCCGCAGTCAGTTTGCTCATGCCATCCCCTGATGATTGATTGCCTAAGTCAACTATAAACATGCCTTCGGCAATCACAACGGCAGTGCCCCCGGCCTGGGGCGGGCGGCAGGGGGTGGGGTGGCGGGGCGGGGGCGGGGAATGTCCGCAAATAGGATGGGAACTGGCCGGCTCGCAGGACCAGGCAGTGAACAGGAAGCTCGCAAGGACCAGGAAGGCGGCAGGCATGCGGATGCGGACGCTCGGCGGTACCGGGATCAAGGTGAGCCCCTACTGCCTCGGCGCGATGATGTTCGGCGCGTGGGGCAATACCGATCGCGAGGACAGCATCCGGATCATCCATGCCGCGCTGGACGGCGGCATCAACTTCGTGGACACCGCGGACGTGTACTCGGCGGGGGAGTCCGAGGAGATCGTCGGCCAGGCGCTGCGCGGCCGCCGCGACGACGTGGTGCTGGCCACCAAGGCGCACTCCCCGATGGGCGAGGACGCCAACATGCGCGGCAACTCGCGCCGCTGGATCGTCCGCGAGGTGGAGAACAGCCTGCGGCGCCTGCAGACCGACTACATCGATCTGTACCAGATGCACCGGCCGGACCCGGACACCGATGTCGACGAGACCCTGTCCGCGCTGTCCGACCTGGTGCACAGCGGCAAGGTCCGGGCGATCGGCTCCTCCACGTTCCCGGCCGAACAGATCGTCGAGGCGCAATGGGTCGCGCAGAGCCGCGGCCGGGAACGGTTCCGCTGCGAGCAGCCGCCCTACTCGATCCTCGTCCGCGGCATCGAGGCGTCCGTGCTGCCGACCTGCCAGAAGTACGGCATGGGGGTCATCGCCTGGAGCCCGCTGGCGGGCGGCTGGCTGACCGGCCGCATCCGCCAGGACGCGGGCCCGGATATGACCACCGCCCGCGCGCGGCGGCTGCCGCACCGCTTCGATCCGGCGCTGCCGGGGAATGCCGCCAAGCTGGCCGCCGTCGAGGAACTCGTCAAGGTCGCCACCGACGCCGGCTGCTCGCTGATCCACCTGGCACTGGCCTTCGTGATCACGCACCCCGCCGTGACGTCGGCGATCATCGGCCCGCGCACCATGGACCAGCTCACCGACCTGCTGGCGGGCGCCGACGTGACGCTGGATGACGCCGTGCTCGACCGCATCGACCAGATCGTCCCGCCGGGCGTGACGCTCAACCCCGCCGACGCGGGCTGGCAGCCGACCGTGCTCACCGATCCCGCGGCCCGCCGCCGCCCGGCGGCGGCCCGCTAGCGCGGCGGCCCGCTAGATGCAGGGCCTCCCGCAGGGCCAGTTCGGCCTATCAATCGTCAACTAGGGGCTGACCAATCGTGGTCAGCCCAGCCGCACATAGAGCGATACGATGGTGTTGTCCGGCCCGGAGGTGATGCTCAGCTCGTCGGCGAGCGTGGCGGCCAGCCACAGCCCCCGGCCGCTGTCCATGCCGATCGGCTCGCCCAGTTCGGCCGCCTCCCGCGGCCACTCGCGGCTGTCCCCGCGACGCGGAGCCGGGCAGTTCGCCGGGGTCTTCGGGATCGTGTCCGCGATCAGGCACCGCAGCCCGTCGGCGGCCCGCCGCAGGATCAGCCTCCCGCCCGTGCCCGCGTGCACGATCGCGTTGGCCGCGATCTCGTGCACCGCGAGGACGAAGTCGTCGAGCCGCGTCCCGGTCAGCCCCGCGGCCGCGCACTGCCCGGCCACCAGGCGGCGCAGCCTCGCGAAATCGGCCCAGCCGAACACGATGTCCAGCAGATCGGGGGTATCACCTGGCCATAGCCCGTCAAGAGTGGCCGTACCGGCCTCTCCGGTCATTTCCGCCACGTCAGCCCCACCCCTCTTCGCTACTTTTGGTGAGGGAGATGCTACAAGCAGTCGCGCGCCGTGTCCGGGTTTCGCAGGTTCAGCGGTCGGGCCGACCCGCACTGGCCCGCCCGGTCCCCTCGAACACCCAGATGAGTACCGAACGGACCGGGCTATCAGTCTCAGTCACCGTTGATCCGCCGGCCGCGATCAGGATGACCGCGGCGGGGACTGCCGCGACCGCCTCCGGCCAGCCGCGCGGCTACGGACGGACTTCGTAGACCAGGTTGAACGGCGTTTCTGCCGCGCGCCGGAACCGGGTGAAGCCCGCGTCGGTGACGACCTGCCTGATGGCCGCCTCGCCGGCCTGGGCGCCGAGGGCGTAGCCGCCGGACTGGGACAGCGCGTTCGGCACGCACAGCAGCGTGGAGAAGTTGTAGTAGCTCCGGCCGACGGGGTTCAGGTTGCCCGCGACCTCGTCGGCGGCGTAGGGCTCGACGATGAGCCAGGTGCCGTCGGCCTTGAGCGCCTGCCGGATGTGCCGGGCCGCGGCCAGCGGGTCCCCCATGTCGTGCAGGCAGTCGAAGGTGGTGGCCAGGTCGTAGCCGGCGCCGGAGAACGTGGCGGCCGAGGACACCTCGAAGGTCACCCGGTCGGTGACGCCCGCGTCGCCGGCGTGCTTGCGGGCCATCTCGATCGACTGGTCGTGGTAGTCCGAGCCGGTGAACCGGGAGCTCGGGTACTCCTGGGCGAGCAGGATCGTCGAGGCGCCGAGCCCGCAGCCGATGTCGGCCACCTCGGCGCCGGCCCGCAGCTTGTCCGCCACCCCGTCGAGCGCCGGGATCCAGGACGGGATGAGGTTGGCGATGTAGCCGGGCCGGAAGAACTGCTCGCAGCCGGTGAAGACGTCCGCGTCCTGCTCGTGCCAGCCCAGGCCGGCGCCGGTCCTGAACGCCTCGGTGATCCGCGGCTCGGCCCGCAGCGCGCCGAGGGCCAGCACGAACGCGCCGGGCGCGTAGACGCCGCCGTCCGGGTTGGTCAGCACGAAGGCCTGCTCCTCGGTCATCGAGTAGGTGCCGTCGGCCACCTCGTACTCGACGTAGCCTCCCGCGGCCTGGCCGCGCAGCCATTCGGCCACGTAGCGCGGGCTGGTCTGGGTCTGCGCGGCCAGCTCCTCGGCGGTCGCGGGCCCGGCCGCCAGCGCCTTGTACAGGCCGAGGTTGTGGCCGATGACCACGTTGCCGGCCGCCACCGTCGCGCCGAGGTCGGTGACGAACTTGCCCAGGAACTCGTTGAGCTTGTCACTGTCGATAGCCATGATGAATCTCCCCTTGGTCGTTCGGTACGCCATCACGGCCAGGGTGCACCGGGGTGTTGCAGTGGCGTTGCAACCCCGCTGCAACGAGGATGCTGAGCAGGCAGGAAACGGCGGGGAGGGGGCATGCGGCGAGGCGCCGCCCTCCTGGCCGGGCTCATCTGAGCTCGGCCTGTACGTCCCGCACGCCGCGCAGCACGTGCGGCAGGCCGTGATCCGCGGCCAGGCGCGCGGCCCGGTCCAGTTCCGCCCGGGCCTGCTCCCGCTCGCCCAGCCGGATCAGGGCGCGGCCGTCGGCGGCCAGCGCCGCGGCCAGGGCGGGCGTCCAGGGTTCCCGGTCCGCGACGGCCAGCATCGGCGCCAGCACCGCGCGGGCGCGATCCGGCTCGTCCTGCATCAGCCACGCCTCCGCGAGCGACAGGTACACCTCGTAGCCCAGCATCCAGGCGCCGCCGGCCGGGATGCTCGCCCGCTCGAGCAGCCCGGCCGCCTCGCCGAGCAGGAGCCGCGACCCGGTGGCGGCGGCCAGCGGAGCGGCGGACCGCAGCAGATATGCCTCCACTCCGGCCTCCTGGGCTGCGGCCAGGCCCCGCTCGAACAGCTTGACCGCCCCGGTCCGGTCACCGGCGAGCAGTAGGGTGCCGCCCAGCATGGCGCAGGCCGCGGCCTGCCACCAGGTGAGCTCATACTGCTCGGTCAGCTCTACGGCCTGGCGGCCCAGCGTCATGGCCGCGTCCTCGCGGCCCCGGAGCCGCGCCAGCCAGCCCTGGTGGGCCACATACCATGCGGCGCAGTGCGGGTAGCCGGACTGGTGATTGAGCTCGATAGCCTTCTCGATGGCAGCGGCGGCCGGCTCCCAGTCCGCCGCCGCGATGGCCGGGAACGCACCTTCGAACTGCGCCCACTGCAGCAGGAACGGGTCGCCCAGACGGCGCAGCAGAGGGACCAGTTCGTCGAGCACGCCGGTCAGGCTGCCGATATCGCCGAGGCTGAGGTAGGCGATCTTGAGCCCGTCCAGGCCCGACGCCAGGGCATGATCGTCCGCGGCCGCGCGCCCGGCAGCGACCCCGCGCAGGCCGTAGTCGAGTGCCGCGTCGAGGCGGAGCCGGTTGGCCGCGATCACCGCGAGCTGGGAGAGCATGTTCGCCTCGCTGGCCCGGTCTCCGAGCGACTGGGCGATCCGCAGCCCGTTCTCCAGATTGGACATGCTGTAGCTGATGGGCACGCCGCACTGGACTGGGACGTCATTGCCGAGTTCGTACAAGGCGAGCATCTCGAGCCGCCGGTCGCCGGCCACGCGGGCGTGGTCTGCGCCCAGGGTCAGGTCGGCCAGCGCGGCGGCATCGGAGCCGGTGGCGTGATGTGCACGGCCGCGCAGGACCAGCGCACGGGCGGTTACCTCCGCGTCCGCCACCCGCTCGCCCGCCTCCAGAGCCTGCGTGGCCAGCTCGGCCGCGTCGCTCGCCGCGAACCGGCTCATGGCGTCCTGGCCAGCCCGCAGCCACGCCCGGGCCGCGCGCAGCCAGTCGCCGGCCGCGGCGGCGTGCCTGGCCAGCGATTCCGGCTGGCTGGTCAGCAGGTCGGCCGCCCGGCGGTGATGAGCCAGCCGGGTCGGCTCAGGCGTGCTGGCGTACAGCACCTCGCGGATGAGGTCGTTGGCGAACTCGTAGTCGCGGCCGCTGACGACGAACAGCCTGGCCTCGAGCGCCGCCTCGCACAGTTCGAGCGCCGTCGCGGGAGCCAGGTCGAGCATGACCGCGAGGATCAGCGGATCGACCGCGGCGCCGAGCACGGCGGCCGCCCGGAGCAGGGTCTCCACTGGCGGCCCGGCGCGCCGGACCCGGGCCAGGACGGCGGTCCGCAGCGATTCGGGCACCCCCGCCTCGCCGCTCGTCAGCGCCCGCAGCACCTCGACCACGAACAGGGTGTGGCCGCGGGTCTGCTCCAGGATGCGGCCGGCCAGCTCACCCTGCCCGGCCGCCCGGGCGAGCTGGGTCACCGCATCGGGGCCGAGCGGCCCCACCTCCACCCGGCGGGCCACCGGGGCCAGCGCGTCGCCGATCTGCGCGTCGTTCTCGGCGCGGACCGTGGCCATCGCCAGCAGCCGGGTGCCGGCCGGCGCCCGGCCGAGGAAGTGCATGAGCTCCACCGTCGACTGCCCGGCATACTGCAGGTCGTCCACGAGAACCAGGACCGGGTTCCGTTCGGCCAGGCCGCGCAGGAAGGCCCGGACCGCCTCGAAGGCGCGCCGCCGCTCCATCTCCATGCTGGTCCGCCCGGGCGGCGGCGGGCCGAGGATGGCTGCCACCTCGGGCAGCAGCCCGGCGGCGGCCGCCGCGTGCTCGCCCAGCAGCTGCCGCAGCGTGTGCGCCGGGAGGCTCGCCACGACCGGTGCGATCGCCTCCACGACCGGCTGGAGGAACAGTGACCGTTCGGTCTCGTAACAGCGGGTCCGCAGCACGGTGCCGCCGTCCCCGGCAGCTTCGGCGGCGAGGGCCTCGGCCAGCGCGGTCTTCCCGATCCCCGCCTCGCCGACGATCGTGACCAGCCCGGGCTGGCCAGCGGCAGCCCTGCTCCACGCCTCGCGCAGCACCCCGGTCTCGCGGTCCCGCCCGGCCAGTACCGTCCGGCCGGGCGGGAGTCTTTCCGGCACCGTGCGGCGGTGTCCGGCCGTCGCGGCCGGGCCGCTCTCGCGCAGGATCGCCAGGTGCAGCTCCCGCGTCTGCGGGGCCGGGTCGGCGCCGAGGTCGCGGCTGAGCCGCTGCCGGAGCGCCTCGTAGGCGGCGAGCGCCTTCGCCTGCTCGCCGGCCGCCACCCAGGCCGACATGTACCAGCGGTGCGCCGCCTCGTCGAGCGGGTCCGCGGCGATGGCTGCCTCCGCGTAGCCCGCCGCCAGCCGCGGGTTCCCGGTCGCAAGCGCCGCCTCGGCCGCCGCCAGCCGCACCCGGCGCAGCAGCTCGCGCACCTGCTCACGGGCCGGATCCGCCCAGTCCGCGTACGGCTCGTCGCCGATCGCGGTGCCCGCGGAGAGCAGCTCGTGCGCACGCTCGGCCGCGGCCAGGGCGACCGCGGCGGCGGGGCCCAGCTTGGCTTCGGCTTGTTCGCAGAATCCGGCCGCCGCGTCGAGGTCGACGACGACGCCCGGGCCGGCTGCCAGCCGGTAGCCCCCCCGGCCGCCCCGGATGAGGTCTGCTCCCAGCGCCGCGCGCAGCCTGCTGACCAGGGTAGCCACGTTCTGCTCCGGGGCAGCCGGCCGCCCGTTCGGCCATAGGACCTCGACCATCCGGTCGACGGGGACCAGGCCGGGCCGCTCGACCGCGAGCAGCTTGAGCAGCGTCCGCGACTTCCGGCTGCCGATTTCCCCGTCGGTCAGTTCGGTGCCGTCCCGGACGACCCTGAACGTGCCCGCCAGACGCAGCTCAACGACTACGGCGCTGACTGATCCCGCGGGGCCAGACCTGCCCACGTGCACTTCCTACCGCCGGCCGTCCAGGCGCGCAAGCGACGGCGACGCCATGACCGGCATCGGGACGGCCCCGGTTACCCGGCCTGGGCCTGCGCCCGGCGGCCCTGACCGTACCGCCCGACGAACCCCCGCAAGATAGCGGGCGGCCAGCTGACGTGGCTGCGGGTGGCCTGCGCCTTGATCTCGTCGGCCTGGTCGGGGGCGAAATAGCCGGCGTGCTTGTAGGCCTCCACCCGGGTGCACAGGCCGGCCACGTCGAGTTCGGGGTGAAACTGGGTCGCGTAGACGTTGGCGCCGACCCGGAACGCCTGCACCGGGCAGCCGGCCGAGCTGGCCAGCAGGACGGCGTGGCCGGGCAGGCGGCTGATCGCCTCCTTGTGCCCGGTGAAGGCCTGGAAGGCGCGGGGCAGCTCGCCGAGCAGCGGGTCCCGCCGGCCGGGCGGGGTGAGGGTAATCTCGACGGCCCCGACCGGCTCGGCGAAGCGCCGGTCGACCTCCGCTCCCTGATGGCGGCCGAGCGCCCCGATGCCGTAACAGGCCCCGAGGAACGGGAAGTCCGCGCTCACCACCTGGTCGAGCAGGCCGGACAGGTCCGCCTCGACCCGCCGCTGCACCGGCGTCTTGAGGTCGGCCGGGTCGGTGTAGTTGAACGGGCCGCCGCCGAGAATGATCCCCGACCAGTCCCTCAGGTCCACGTCGCCGAGCGCGCGCTGCTCCAGCCGGAGCCGGCGCAGCTCGCTTTCCCCGAGCCCGGCCAGGGTCAGGAACGAGTCGTACTCGTTGTCGGCTGCGGCATCCTCGGCCCGGATGGCCAGCAGCAGGAACGGCTTCACCCGACCACCCTAATGACGCGGCGGGCCTGCCGCTGCCCGGCCATCCGAAAGCAGCTGGAGTCCGGAATCTGCCCTCCGCCGATGGCGTGGTCAAAGCGGACTCCGGCCGATCCATCGGGATTGACGATTTATCGGCCGGCCGCAACCCTGGTGGCGTGACCGATGACCAGGCGCGGGCCGAACGGTTCGCCGGCCTCTTCCGAGCCGTCTACCTGACGTTTCACCGGCGGGACGGGCCCCGGAGCCAGCTGCCTGGCGCGTCCAGGGCGGTGCTCGAGCACCTGGCCCTGGCCGGGCCGCTCACCGTGGGGGAGGCCGCCGCACACCTGAGCCGCGCGCAGTCGGTGATCAGCGAGATCGTCAGCCACCTGGAACGCCAGGGGCTGCTCGAGCGGGAGGACGACCCTGCCGACCGGCGCCGGACGCTGGTCTGGCTGACCGCGCGGGGGCACGAGGCGCTGCGCCGCGACCGCGAGGTGCTGAGCGTGGACATGCTGGCCAGCGCCATGGCCCGGTTGCCGCCCGGTCAGGCCGACGAGCTCATCGCCGGCCTGCGGACCCTGGTCGACCTGGCCGCCCCGATCCAGAAACCGGCCCAGTCCAGAAACCGGAATGATCCATGAGGAGGACCCGATGACGACAGCGGCCTGCGAGAGCTGCGGGATGCCCATCGAGACGGGACGTTACTGCGGCTACTGCACCGACGAGACCGGCGCCCTGCAGTCGTTCGAGGAGCGTTTCGAGCGGATGACCGCGTGGCAGGCGCGGCGCAACCCCGGTGCGCCCCGGCAGGAGATCGAGCGGCAGACCCTCGACTACATGGCCACCATGCCGGCCTGGCGGGACCACCCGCGCGTCACGGCGAGCCGCCCCTAGACAGGCCCCGCGTCAGCCGACGCGGGGGGTGATCCGGCCGCTCAGGCGGATATAGGGCGTGCCGTCGCTGAGCTGCCCGAAGCTGAGCGGCACCCAGGGCTCGTCGTCGCGCGAGCGCAGCACGAACCTGGTGCCCGAGGAGTCGGCGCGGTGCAGCAGCAGGTCCTCGGGTTCGGAGTCGGTCAGGGCCGCCAGGTTCCCCGTCATGGTCAGCCGTATCCGCAGCTGCCCGTCATGGACCGCTACCTCGAACCGCCGCGACACGCGCTCGTAACGGCCCGCGTACCGCTCGAGATCCGCGATCCCGCCCGGGCCGGCGGGCGCGGGGCGCGGCGGCGCGGGCATGGTCACGCCGGTCACCGTGCCGAACACCTCGCCGAACAGCTCCCGGTACAAGGCCTCCGACTCGGCGGCGTTGGTCAGCAAGCAGGCGGCCACCCCGGCCTCCGGGTCGATCCGCAGGTAGGCAGACTGGCCGACGGTGTCTCCGTCGTGCCCGATGACGGTCCGGTCGCCCCAGCGGCTCAGCCGCCAGCCCAGGCCGATGGCCGACCCGGGCGCGGCGAACTCCGGGATCGCGGCGCACGCCGACTGCATGGCCGCGGCCGAGGCCTCGCTGAGCAGCCGCTTGCCGTCGGCCGTGACGCCGCCGTCGAGGTGGAGGCGGGCGAAGGTGAGCAAATCGCCGGCCGTGGCGGTGATCAGCCCGGCCGGGCCGACGCTGCGCGGCAGGCCCCAGATGTGCACCGGGGTGCCGCAGCGGTGGTGTCCCACGGCCGCGCGGTGCAAGATCGCCTCCTCCGGCAGGGTGACGGTCTTACCGATGGACAGCGGGACGGTCAGCCGTTCACGGAGTGATTCGTCCCAGGACTGCCCGTCGAATACCTCGATGATCCGGCCGAGCAGCACGTAACCGCTGTTGCAGTAGGAGTACGCGGCCCCCGGCGGGAACACCGACGGGGCCCCGGCCAGCAGGTCCACGTAACGCTCCACGCACTCGTCGCCCCGGCCCGTGTCGGTGAAGATGTCGCCGTCGATCCCGCTGGTGTGCGTGAGCAGGTGCCGGACCGTCACCTCGCCGCCGACGTCCGAAACGCCGAGCCGGGTGCCCGGCAGCGCCTCCGAGACGGTGGTGTCCAGTGACAGCAGTCCCTCGTCGACGAGCTGCATGATCATCGTGGCGGTCCAGATCTTGGTGATGGACCCCACCTGGAAGAGCGAATCCGGGGTGACGGCGACGCCGGTCGCGGAGTTCAGCACGCCGTGCGCGGCCAGGATCTCCTGGCCGCCGGACCAGATGCCCAGCGTCGCCCCGGGGACGCGTGCTGCGGTGGCCAGTTCGTTCAGGCGGGCTGTCCAATTCGCGGCATTGAGCATGATATGGACGCTAACCCATGGCCGGCGGAGCTGGCCCTAGCCAAAGGACTGGACCGACCTAACCGAAACTAAATCTCACTAATACAGTTGGTGCCGGTAATTGATCATCTACCTGCGCGGTCAGTCATAATGTGCTCCAGGCCCGTTTGTGGGGCCAGCCATAGTTCGCCGGCCTACCCGGGTGTAGGTTCGCTGGCGGAACCCTGATGGGTCAGACAGCTGCGGAGGGATACATGAGCATCCTGGGCACCCGGGTGATACGGACGGAGGATCCACGGCTGCTGACGGCCGGCGGGGTCTACGTCGACGACCTGCGGACGCCAGAACTTGACGGGGCGGCGCGCGTGACGTTCGTGCGCAGCCCGGTGGCGCACGCGCGCATCACCGGCATCGATACCAGCGCGGCCGCCAGTGAGCCCGGCGTGATCGCCGTGCTGACCGTCCGCGACATGGACGACCTGGCGCCGCCGCCGCCGGATGACGGTACAGGTGGCGGCGGCGGCGAGGGCGGTCCGCTGCCGCTCGGCGGCCCGTGGTCCGAGCCGCTGCTGGCGGTGGAGGTGGTGCGGTTCGTCGGCGAGCCGGTCGCGGTCGTCATCACTGACGGCCGTTACCAGGGCGAGGATGCCGCCGACCTGGTCAGCGTGGACTACGAGCCGCTGCCCGCGGTGGTCGGACCCGCGGCCGCGGTCAAGGACGAGTCCCTGCTGTTCCCCGCGGCCGGCAGCAACGTCGCGGTCACCAACCCGGTGTCCACCGACGACGCCCCGTTCGACGCTTGCGACGTGGTCGTCGAGCAGGACATCGTCAACCAGCGGGTGGCCTGCCTGCCGATGGAGGGCCGCGCCACCGCGGCGATCTTCGAAGACGGCAGGCTGACCGTCTGGCACAGCTCGCAGAACGCGCAGCTGTGCCGGCTCATCCTGTGCGGCGCCCTGGGCATGGCCCCGGAGCAGATCCGCGTGGTGGTGCCCGACGTGGGCGGCGGCTTCGGCGCGAAGGTCGGCATCGACCGGGACGCGCTCATCGTCGCCTGGGCGGCCAGGAAGACGGGCCGGGCGCTGCGCTGGACCGAAACCCGCAGCGAGAACCTGGTCGGCATGACCCAGGGCCGGGCTCAGCTGCACCACGTCAAGATCGGCGGCAACCGGGACGGAAAGCTCCTGGCCTACCGGATCGACATCATCCAGGACACCGGCGCCTATCCGCGCACCGGCGGCTTCCTGCCCTTCCTCACCTGCCTGATGTCGTCGGGGGTGTACGACCTCCCGGATGTGCAGGCCGGGTTCCGGGTGGTCGTCACCAACGCGACGCCGATCCACGCCTACCGCGGCGCCGGCCGGCCGGAAGCCGCGGCCGCCATCGAGCGCGCGGTCGACCTGTTCGCCGCCGAGATCGGCATGGACCCGGCCGAGGTCCGGCGGCGTAACTTCGTGGCACCCGACAAGTTCCCCTTCCAGACCAAGACCGGCGCGCTGTACGACAGCGGCCTGTACGCCGAGGCCCTGGACAAGGTGCTGGCCGCGGCCGGTTACCAGGAGCTGCGCCAGGAACAGGAGCGCAGGCGCGCCAGCGGCGACGTCAGGCAGCTCGGCATCGGCCTCTCCACGTACGTGGAGATCACCGCGCCCGACCCTGCCGCGGGGGAGACCGCCAAGCTTGAGGTGTCGGACGACGGATCCGCGACCGTCTATACCGGAAGCTCGGCCCACGGCCAGGGGCACCACACCGCGTGGGCGATGCTGGTCCAGGAGGAGCTCGGCATCCCGATGGACCAGGTCACGGTCATCCACGGCGACACCGACCTGATCCCGGTCGGGGTCGGCACCTACGGCTCCCGCTCGCTGCAGCTCGGCGGATCAGCGGTGCACAAGGCGGCGATCGAGGTCAAGGACGAGGCCCGGCGCCAGGCCGCGGACATGCTCGAGGCCGCCGAGGCCGACGTGGTGCTGGACACCGCGACCGGCCTGTGGCAGGTACGCGGCGACCCGGACACCTCGCTCAACTGGGGTCAGGTGGCCGGCCACACCAGCGGCGGCAGCCTGATCGCCGACGTGAGCTTCACCCAGGACATGCCCACGTTCCCGTTCGGCACCCACCTGTCCGTGGTGGAAGTGGACACCGAGACCGGCAAGGTGACGCTGCTCCGCCACGTGACCGTGGACGACGCGGGCCCGGTGCTCAACCCGGTGCTCACCGAGGGGCAGCGGCACGGCGGCATCGCCCAGGGCGCGGCGCAGGCGCTGCTCGAAGAGGTGCTCTACGACGCGGACGGCAACCCGCTGACCTCCACGCTCGCCGACTACGCGGCCATCACCGCGGCCGAGCTGCCGAGCTACGAGCTGGTGGACAGCGAGACGCCGACCACGCTGAACCCGCTCGGCGTCAAGGGCATCGGCGAGGCGGGGACGATCGGCGCGACCCCGGCGATCCAGAACGCGGTCGTGGATGCGGTCGCGCATCTCGGCGTCCGGCACATCGACATGCCGACCACCCCTCAGCGAGTCTGGACAGCGATCAACGAGGCACGAAAGGCGAGTAACCAGTGAAGGTCGACCTGACGGTCAACGGCAAGGACATCACCGCGGACGTCGAGGACCGCATGCTGCTCGTGCACTTCCTGCGCGACGTGGCCGACCTCACCGCGACCAACGTGGGCTGCGACACCACCTCGTGCGGGGCCTGCACGGTGCTGCTCGACGGCGAGTCCGTCAAGTCCTGCACGGTGCTCGCCGCCCAGGCCAGCGGGCACGAGGTCACCACCGCGGAGGGGCTGGCCGCAGTGAAGGGGGCAGGGGAGGCGGGTGGGGAGATGCACCCGGTGCAGCGCGCCTTCCATCAGGAGCACGGACTGCAGTGCGGCTTCTGCACGCCGGGCATGGTGATGGCCATCGTGTCGCTGCTCAAGGAGAACCCGCACCCCACCGAGGAGCAGGTACGGCAGGGCCTGGAAGGCAACCTGTGCCGGTGCACCGGCTACCACAACATCGTCAGGGCCGCGCTGGCGGCCGCGGAGGTGTCTTCGTGATCCCGTCATCGTTCACCTACAAGCGGGCGGGCTCGGCCGAGGAAGCCCTGGACCTGGTCGCCGAGCACGGCGAGGACGCGAAGTTCCTGGCCGGCGGTCACTCGCTGCTGCCGCTGATGAAGCTGCGGCTGGCCGCCCCCGAGGTGATCATCGACCTGGGCGGCCTGCGTGACCTGTCCTACGTGACCGACCAGGGCTCTTACGTCGCGATCGGCGCCCTGACCAGGCACCACGACGTCGAGCATTCCGACGTCCTCGGCCGCGAGGTGCCGCTGCTCGCGCACGCCGCCGGGCAGGTCGGTGACCCGCAGATCAGGCACCGGGGCACCATCGGCGGCTCGATCGCGCATGCCGATCCCGCCTCGGACCTGCCCGCCGTGCTGCTCGCGCTGGACGCGACGCTGGTCGCGCGCGGCGCCGACGGATCGCGGGAGATCCCGGTCGGGGAGTTCTTCCAGAGCCTGTTCGAGACCGCGCTCGAGCCGGACGAGCTGCTCACCGAGATCCGGGTGCCGAAGCCCGCCTCCGGCGCGTGGTCATTCCAGAAGTTCACCCAGCGGGCGATCGACTGGGCCATCGTCGGCTGCGCCGTCTCCGGCGGCCGCGTGGCGCTGGTCAACATGGGCGGGACGCCGCTGCGGGCCGCCGGGGTGGAAGCCGCCCTGTCCGGCGGCGCCTCGCCGGCCGACGCGGCCGGGCACGCCGCCGAGGGCACCAGCGCCGCCGACGACATCCGCGCCACCCGGGCCTACCGCGAGCACCTGGCCCGGGTCCTGGTCTCCCGAGCTCTCACCGAGGCAAGTTCAAGATCATGACCCCGAACGGCCGTGGTGCGCGCCCCGGCGCCACCACGGCCGGCCGGGCCAGGTACCTGAAGATCGAGCGCCCGGACGATCGAGTGCCTGAATGATCGCGGCGGCGGTATTCGACCTGGACGGCGTGCTGGTCGATTCCGAGCCGGTATGGGAGCGGGTGCGCCGCGGGCTCGTCGCGGAACGCGGGGGCCGCTGGGCCCCGGACGCCCAGCGCAGGCTCATGGGCATGAGCACGCCGGAATGGGCCAGGTACCTGAGCGAGGACCTGGGCGCCGGCCTGCCGCCCGATGAGGTGGCGGCCCTCGTCATCGACCGGATGGCCGCCAGCTACCGGGAGCGGCTACCGCTCATGCCCGGGGCGGTCGAGGCGGTGCGCCGGCTCGCCGCCCGCTGGCCGCTCGGCCTGGCCAGCTCGGCGCCCGCGGTGCTGATCGAGACCGTGCTCGAGTCCTCCGGCCTGCGCCCCTGCTTCCAGGTCACGATGTCCACCGAGCAGGTGGCCCGCGGCAAGCCCGCCCCGGACATCTACCTGGCCGTGGCCGCCAGGCTCGGCTGCTCCCCGCCCGATTGCGCGGCGGTCGAGGACTCCTCCAACGGCCTGCGCTCGGCCGCCGCCGCGGGCTTGCGCGTCATCGCCATCCCGCACCCCCAGTACCCGCCGGACCCCGACGCGCTCGCCGCGGCCAGCCTGGTCCTGCCCACCCTGGCCGACCTGACCGCCGACGCCGTCGGCGCCCTGACCTGAGGCTGGCCAGCGGTGCTTATAGTGAGGACGTGACGCCGGCCCGTCGCCTGTCGATCCCGGGCTGCATCGGCTGCGGGGCGATGAGGCAGTACGAGAGCTGCGCGGGCCCCTGTCGCGAGCGCCGGCTTGAGCTCGTCAGCGGCGCCGACTACGACGCGCTGACGGCGGCCGCGGCGGCCCGCCGTTCCCGCATCGAGAGACTGCGGGCGGTCGTCGGGGAGCTAGCGCTCCAGGAGCCGGGCCCGGGCGGGTGGCGGGCCTCGTATGAGGCGCTTCAGCAATCGGCGCGCTCGGTGCTGCGACGCTTCGAGCCCGCGGCCGGGGGCCGCGATGATGAGGTGCCTTCGCCGGCGCGGACCGTGACCGTCTGGCGGTGCCAGGACTGCGGCGGCCTGGATGCACCGCAGCCGTGCATCGACGTCTGCATCTGGGGTCCGGCTGACTGGGTGGATGCTGCCTCGTACGAGTCCGAGCGGTCGCGGGCCGCCGTCGATCGCGAGCTCGAGCAGGCGCTGTCCGGGCTGCTGCGCAGGTTCGCGTTCGCCACGCCGCGTGCCGGGCAGTGGGAGCGAAGCTGGCGTGCCTTTCAATCGCAAGCGCGGCTCGCTCTGCGGTCAACGGAACCACGCCGCGTTGCGAACGAGATGACCATCGGGCAGGCTCAAGCCGACGGATAGCGCTGCCCTGCGGCCGTCACGGTGTGCTGGCGCTGCCAGTGCCCTTAGTTCCTGTTGGCTGATCACGATCACTGGATCACGATCACTGACAGACTGGCAGCGTGCGGCTTATCGTGGTCCGACATATTTGCGGGGAGGCGCTGAGATGGCAGCGATGCGCGGGCGGGCTGGTATCGGCGGCGAGCTGGACGAGGCGCTGGTCCGGGCCGGGCGCTATCTGCGCCGGGGTGTGGTCTCGGCGGACCTGCGGACGCTGCAGAAGACGGGCGGGAGGGAAGCGGACAGCTTCTACCGGGACCGGTGGAGCTATGACAAGGTGGTCCGCTCCACGCACGGGGTGAACTGCACGGGCTCGTGCTCCTGGAAGGTCTATGTCAAGGACGGGATCATCACCTGGGAGGCCCAGCAGACCGACTACCCGTCGGCCGGACCGGACCGGCCGGACTACGAGCCGCGCGGGTGCCCGCGTGGCGCGGCGTTCTCCTGGTACACCTACTCGCCGACCCGGGTCCGCTATCCCTACGTGCGGGGCGTGCTGCTTGAGCTGTTCCGGGAGGCCAAGGCCCGCCACGGCGGCGACCCGGTAGCCGCATGGGCCGAGATCACCGGCCACCCCGACCTCGCGCGCCGCTACAAGTCTGCCCGCGGCAAGGGCGGCTTCGTCCGGGCGAGCTGGGACGAGGCGGTGGAGCTGGCCGCCGCCGCGCACGTGCACACGATCCGCACCTGGGGTCCGGACCGGATCGCGGGCTTCAGCCCGATCCCGGCGATGAGCATGGTCAGCCATGCCGCGGGCGCCCGCTTCCACGCGCTGATCGGCGCGCCGATGCTGTCGTTCTACGACTGGTACGCCGACCTGCCTGTCGCCTCCCCGCAGGTCTTCGGCGACCAGACCGACGTGCCCGAGTCCGGTGACTGGTGGGACGCCTCCTACCTGGTGCTGTGGGGCTCCAACGTGCCGGTGACCCGGACGCCGGACGCGCACTGGATGACCGAGGCGCGCTACCGTGGCCAGAAGGTGGTGGTCTGCTCGCCGGACTACTCCGACGCGGCGAAGTTCGCCGACGACTGGCTGTCCCCGGCGCCCGGCACGGACGGCGCGCTGGCGATGGCGATGGGGCACGTCATCTTGCGCGAGTTCTTCGCCGACCGCCAGGTGCCCTATTTCACCGGCTACGTCACGCGGTTCACCGACGCGCCGTTCCTGGTGACGCTGCAGCAGGCCGGGGATACCGCCAGGCCGGGCAAGTTCCTGACCGCGGACGCTCTCGGTGATACGGGTGAGCACGGCGCGTTCAAGCCGGTCGTGCTCGACGCCCGCACGCTGCAGGCGATGGCGCCGGGCGGCTCGCTGGGATTCCGTTTCGGGGACGAAGGCCTCGGGCACTGGAATCTCGAGCTGGGCGACATCGAGCCGATGCTGACCTTGCACGGCGAGGGCAGCGAGCCCGTGACGGTCGAGCTGCCCAGGTTCGACGCGGCCGACGGGTCGGCCGGGCTGATCCGCCGCGGGGTCCCGGCCCGCCGCGTCGCGGGCCAGCTCGTCACCACGGTATTTGACCTGCTCCTGGCTCAGTACGGGGTGGGCCGCGACGGGCTGCCCGGCCAGTGGCCGGCGTCCTATGATGATGCCGCCGAGCCCTGCACCCCGGCGTGGCAGGAAGCCATCACCGGGGTGCCGGCCGCGGCTGCCGCGCGGATCGGGCGGGAGTTCGCCCAGAACGCGGTGGATTCCGGCGGCCGCTCCATGATCATCATGGGGGCCGGGACCAACCACTATTTCCATTCCGACACGATCTACCGCGCGTTCCTGGCGCTGACCACGCTTACCGGCTGCCAGGGGCGCAACGGCGGTGGCTGGGCGCACTATGTCGGGCAGGAGAAGGTACGCCCGGTCACCGGCTATACCGCCGTGGCGATGGCGACGGACTGGCAGCGGCCGCCCCGGCAGATGATCGGCACCGCCTACTGGTACCTGGCCACCGACCAGTGGCGCTATGACACCTTCACCGCCGACACGTTCGCCTCGCCCGCAGGCGAGGCGCGGTTCGCCGGCCTGACCACCGCCGACCTGCTGGCGCAGTCGGCGCGGATGGGCTGGATGCCGTCGTATCCGACCTTCAACTGGAATCCGCTCGATCTCGCCGACGCGATGGAGCGCTCCGGGCAGCAGCCAGGGGAGTTCGTCGCCGGGGAACTCGCGTCCGGCCGCCTCAGGTTCGCGGCCGAGGACCCGGACGCGCCGGAGAACTTCCCCCGGGTGCTGACCGTCTGGCGGGCGAACCTGCTCGGCTCCTCAGGCAAGGGCAACGAGTACTTCCTCAAGCATCTGCTGGGCGCGTCCCATTCGGTGCGGGCCCGCGAGGCACCCGAAGGCCAGCGGCCGCGCGACGTCGCCTGGCGCGACGAGGCGCCTGAGGGCAAGCTCGACCTGCTGCTCGCGCTGGATTTCCGGATGACCTCCACCACATTGTTCGCGGACGTGGTGCTGCCCGCGGCGACCTGGTACGAGAAGCACGACCTGTCCAGCACCGACATGCACCCCTTTGTCCATGCGTTCAACCCGGCGATCGCGCCGCCCTGGCAGACCCGCACCGACTTCGACGCCTTCCACGCTCTGGCCGGAGAGTTCTCGCGGCTGGCGGCGACCCATCTCGGCCAGCGGCGGGACCTGATCGCGGTGCCGATGCAGCACGACACGCCGGATGAGATGGCCGCGCCGCACGGCATCGTCAGCGACTGGCGGACGGCAGGCCGGACCCCGGTACCGGGCGCTGACTTCCCCAAGCTGGTCGTCGTCGAACGCGACTACCCGAATGTCGCCGCGAAGATGGCCGCGCTCGGCCCGCTGGCCGAACGTCTGGGGCTGACCACCAAGGGCGTCACCTTCTCCCCGGCCGCCGCTGTGGAATTCCTCAAGGGCAAGAACGGCACCGTCCGCGGCGGCGTCGCCGACGGCCATCCCCGGCTCGATCTCGACGTACACGCCTGCGAGGCCATCCTGGCGCTGTCCGGGACGACCAACGGCCAGCTGGCCGTGGAGGGCTTCCGGGCGCTGGAACGGCGCACCGGCACCAAGCTGGCCGACCTGGCCGCCGAGCACGAGGGCAAGCGGATCTCCTTCGCCGACACGCAGGCCCGGCCGACGCCGGTGATCACCTCACCCGAATGGTCAGGATCGGAGTCCGGCGGCCGGCGGTACTCGCCCTTTGTCATCAACGTCGAGCGATCCAAGCCGTGGCACACCCTGACCGGCCGCCAGCATTTCTTCCTCGACCACGACTGGATGGCCGAGCTCGGCGAGCAGCTGCCGGTCTTCCGGCCCCCGCTGGACATGCATGCCCTGTTCGGCGAACCGCGGATCGGCGAACAGGGCGCCCTCGGCGTCACTGTGCGCTACCTGACCCCGCACTCGAAGTGGTCGATCCACTCGGAGTACCAGGACAACCTGTTCATGCTGTCGCTGTCCCGCGGCGGCCCGACGATCTGGATGTCACCGCAGGATGCCGGCCGGGCCGGCATCGCCGACAACGACTGGATCGAGGCGGTCAACCGCAACGGCGTGGTGGTCGCCCGGGCGATCATCTCGCACCGGATGCCCGAGGGCACGGTGTACATGTATCACGCGCAGGAACGCGTCATCGACGTGCCGATCGCCGAGACCAGCGGCCAGCGCGGCGGCATCCACAACTCGCTGACCCGGCTGCTGATCAAGCCGACGCACCTGATCGGCGGCTACGCCCAGCTGTCCTTCGCGTTCAACTACCTCGGCCCCACCGGCAGCCAGCGCGACGAGGTCACCATGATCCGCCGCCGCAGCCAGGAGGTGAGTTACTGATGCGGGTGATGGCGCAGATGGCGATGGTCATGAACCTCGACAAGTGCATCGGCTGCCACACCTGCTCGGTGACCTGCAAGCAGGCCTGGACCAACCGCAGCGGCGTGGAGTACGTGTGGTTCAACAACGTGGAGACCCGGCCGGGGCAGGGGTACCCGCGCACCTACGAGGACCAGGACCGGTGGCAGGGCGGGTGGGAGCTGAACAAGCGCGGCCGCCTGACGCTGCGGGCGGGCGGGCGGGTGAAGAAGCTGCTGAACATCTTCGCCAACCCGCTGATGCCCTCGATCGGCGACTACTACGAGCCGTGGACCTACGATTACGAGAACCTGATCACCGCGCCGCCGCAGCAGCACAGCCCGGTGGCCAGGCCCAAGTCGCTGATCAGCGGCCAGGACATGAAGGTGTCCTGGTCAGCGAACTGGGACGATGATCTCGGCGGCGCGCCGGAACTGACCGCCGCCGACCCGGTGCTGCGGAAGATCTCCGACGACGTGCGGCTGGAGTTCGAGCGGACGTTCATGTTCTACCTGCCGCGCATCTGCGAGCACTGCCTGAACCCCTCCTGCGCCGCGTCGTGCCCGTCCGGCGCGATCTACAAGCGCACCGAGGACGGCATCGTGCTGGTCGACCAGGACCGCTGCCGCGGCTGGCGGATGTGCGTGACCGGCTGCCCGTACAAGAAGGTGTACTTCAACCACCGCACCGGTAAGGCCGAGAAGTGCACGTTCTGCTTCCCCCGGGTCGAGGTGGGCATCCCGACCGTCTGCGCCGAGACCTGCGTCGGCCGGCTCCGCTACATCGGCCTGGTCCTGTATGACGCTGACCGGGTACTGGCGGCCGCTTCCCAAGCCGATGAGCAGGACCTGTACGCGGCCCAGCGCCGGGTGTTCCTTGACCCGGCTGACCCGGAGGTGGTCAGGGCGGCGGAACTGGCCGGCATCCCGCACGACTGGGTGCAGGCCGCGCAGCGCTCGCCGGTGTGGGCGCTGATCAGCCGGTTCGAGGTGGCGCTGCCGCTGCACCCGGAATACCGGACGCTGCCGATGGTCTGGTACATCCCGCCGCTGTCCCCGGTGGTCGACGTGCTGCGGGACACCGGTCACGACGCCGAGGCCGCGGGCAGCCTGTTCGGCGCGATCGACGCGCTGCGCATCCCGATCGGCTACCTGGCCGAGCTGTTCACCGCCGGTGACGCCCGGCGGGTCAGGGACGTGCTGGCCCGGCTGGCCGCGATGCGCTCGTTCATGCGGGACGTCAACCTGGGCCGCGAGCCGGACGCCGCGATCCCGGCCTCGGTCGGCATGACGCCCGAAGATATTGAGGACATGTACCGGCTGCTGGCCATCGCCAAGTACGACGAGCGGTATGTCATCCCGCCCGCCCACGCCGAGCTCGCCGACGCCGGCGACCAGGCTCACCAGCTCGAGGAGCTCGCCTGCTCCCTCGACTACGAGGGCGGCCCGGGAATGGGCGGATCCGGGCCGTTCGGCGAGTCATCCGGCGGCCCGGTGCCGCTGGCTGTGGAGAACTTCCATGCGCTGCGGCAGCGGCAGACCTCGGACACGTTCGTCGACCCTGCTGACGGCGCCGAACGGGTGAACCTGCTGAACTGGGACGGCAAGGGCGCCGGCTCGCGGCTGATGCCGCCTCGGCACCGGCATACGGGGACAGGGGGCCCCGGGCCAGGCGAGGCCGGGCCCGGCGAGCCGGGGAGCCGGTCATGACGGCCACGGCCCGCGGCCGCGAGTTCAGCCGGGCGATGCGGCTCGCATCGCTCGCGCTCGGGTATCCCGACGACCAGTGGTGGCGCGGCATCCCGCTCATGGACACCGCGGCCAACTCGCTTTCCGGGCCGCCGCAGGCGGCGATGCGGCGGTATCTCGATGCGGTGGCAAGCCTGGGCCAGGAGGCAGCGCAGCGGACCTACGTGGATACCTTCGACCTGCGCCGCCGCTGCTGCCCGTACCTGACCTACTACAGCTGCGGCGACACCAGGAAACGCGGCATGGCGATGCTGCAGTTCACCGCCGCCTACCGGATGGCCGGGTTTGAGCTGACCGCTACCGAGCTGCCCGATCACCTAGCCGTCCTCTGCGAGTTCACCGCGGCCGTACCGGAGCGGGGCCGGGCCCTGTTCCGGCGGCACCGCGCAGGCCTGGAACTGCTGCAAACGGCGCTGGACGACGTGCAGTCGCCCTGGCGGCATGTCATCGACGCGATCCGCGCCGTCCTGCCCGAGGCCGCGCCACGGGACCTGCAGCGCGCGCTGGACCTCGCCCGTACCGGCCCGCCAGCCGAGGAGGTCGGGCTCGAGCCGTTCGCCCCGCCGGAGTACATGGGAGGCCGCCGGTGAGCGCCCTCGATATCGTGCTGTGGATCATCATTCCGTACCTGGCGATCGCCGCGTTCGCGCTCGGCCATATCTGGCGCTACCGGTACGACAAGTTCGGCTGGACCACCCGGTCCAGCCAGCTATACGAGAGCCGGCTGCTGCGACTCGGCTCGCCCCTGTTTCACTTCGGCATCCTGCTGGTGATCGGCGGCCACGTGTTCGGCATCCTGGTACCGGAGGCGGCGACCGGCGCGGCGGGGATCAGCGAGCACGCCTATCACCTGATCGCGGTGGCGCTCGGATCGGTATCCGGGTTCATGACCGTCGCGGGCATGGCCATCCTGATCTACCGGCGGCGGGTGACCGGGCCGGTGTTCTCGGCCACGACCCGCAACGACAAGGCCATGTACGTCCTGCTCGCGGCCGCCATCGTGGCCGGGCTCTCGACCACCGTCCTTGGCAACCTGCTCGGCCACCCGTACGACTACCGCCTGACCATAGCGCCGTACTTCCGCAGCGTCTTCTACGCCCACCCGGACGTGAGCCTGATCAACGCGGCGCCGGTCGGTTTCCAGATTCATGTGATGCTCGCCTGGGCGCTGTTCGCCGCATGGCCGTTCACCCGGCTGGTGCACGTTTTCAGCGCCCCGGTCGGATACCTCACCCGGCCCTACATCGTCTACCGCTCGCGGGACGAGGCGAATGCGGGCCGCCCCGCCCGGCGCGGCTGGGAGCCGGTCAGGCGCCCTGGGCCGTGACGGGCCGCCGCCGGGTGGCGGCCGCGTAGACCATGGCGCCGCCGGCCACGATGGCCAGCGCGATCAGGCCCCAGGCGTAGGACCCGTTCGCCCCGTAGATACTGCCCATCAGCAGCGGCGGGATGAACCCGCCGAGCCCGCCGGCGGCGCCGACCAACCCGGTCACCGCGCCGACCTGCTGGGCCGGGGCCCGCTGCGCGACGAGCGCGAAGACCGCTCCGGCGGCGGCGCCGAGGGCGGCGGCCATCACCAGGAACGCGACCGTACCCAGGGGCGCCAGCGAGGGAGTCGCCGACTGGACGACCGCACAGGCCGCAACCAGGGCGAAGGCCCAGGTCAGCACCGACGCCGGCGCGAACCGGTCGGACAGCCAGCCGCCCACGGGCCGCATCACCACGGCCAGCAGCACGAAGCCCGCCATCTTGTCGGCCGCGCTGGCCTGGGTGAGCAGGTAGGCGTTCTTGAGGTAGGTGGGCAGGTAAACGCTGAACGCGACGAATCCGCCGAACCCGATGGCATACAGTGCCGAGGCCTGCCAGGTGACCCGCAGCTTCAGGGCCGCCGTCACCCGGGTCAGCGCGGACTGCGTCGGTACCACCCGCTGCGGCGCGTCCCGCAAGAGCAAGGCGGCCGCGACGCCGTAGGCCGCCAGGACTGCCGCCACGATCAGGAAGGGCGCGTGGATGCCCAGGTGGGCGGTGAGCTTGACCGTGGTGAGCGCGCTGATCGCGGTGCCGCCCATGCCCATGCCGAAGATGCCGATGGCCATGCCCCTTCGCTCGGCGGGGAACCACGCGTTGACGAACGGCACGCCGACGGCGAACGACGTCCCCGCCACGCCCAGGAAGAAGCCCCCGGCCAGCAGGCCCGCCAGGGACCGATAGCCGGCCAGGCCCAGGAACAGGACCGGGAGGATAGCCGCGAACGACACGACGGGGAACATCAGCCGCCCGCCGAACCTGTCGGTCAGGGCACCGACCGGGATGCGGCCAAGCGCCCCCACGATCACCGGCACGGCCACAAGCAGCGCCTGCTGGAAGCTGGTCAGCGCCAGCACCTGCTTGAAGTGCGCGCCGAGCGGGGACAGCAGCGCCCAGGCCCAGAAGGCCAGCCCGAACCCGAGGGTGGCCAGGCCGAGCATCACGTAAGGGCGCCGTCCGGCCGCCGGTACGCTGGCCTCGCGGCGGTGGATGGCACTGGTCGTCATGGTGATCACTCCGGCTCTGACGGGTGGCGTGGGCGATGGCCAAACAGATAACGTCCTCAGCTTCGCTCCGCTGGCCGGCACCGGCGTAGGGGCCAAGGTCCTGGTCAGTCCGGCCATTAGCCATAGATCCCGGGTACGCCGTGGCCGGCCGGCGCCGTTCTCGCGCGCCGCCCCAGTCGCGCGCAACGGCGCGGCCGGCCGACAATAGAAGGGTGCGCAAGGCGCTGGCGAGGACCGGCCGGTGGATCTGGTCGGCAAGGCGGCTCATGCTGCTCGCAGGCGCGCTGCCGATCTTGTCGTTCCCGGCGGCGAACCTGGAGTTGCTGGCTTGGTTCGGGCTGGTGCCCGGGCTGGTGCTGATCGTCAGGTCGCCCTCGGCCCGGGAGGGCGGGATGCGCGCCTGGTGGCTCGGCGCCGGGTACCTGGTCGCGGCGCTCTACTGGATGACGCCGGAGATCGGACCCGCCGTCCTGCTGGTGGGCGCGGTGGTGGGCGTGCTGTGGGTCCCGTTCGGGGTAGCCGCGGCCAGCCTGCTCCGGCCGCCGGTGACCTGGCCGCGGGCGCTGGCCGCGCTGGTGGTGGTGCCGAGCTGCTGGCTGCTCACCGAATGGCTCAGGTCCTGGCAGGCGCTCGGCGGCCCGTGGGCAGTGTACGGCGTCAGCCAGTGGCAGCATCCGGCCGTGCTCGCGCTGGCCGCGGTCGGCGGGGTCTGGCTGATCAGCTTCGCGCTGGTCATGACCAACGTGGCCATCGTGCTCCTCATCGGGTCACTGCCCCGGGTGGGCATGATCCCGCGGCGGCACGCGGGCGCGGCCCAGGCGGTCCTCCCGGGTGCGGCCCTGCGGCCAGGGCTGGCGGTGGTTGGCTTGGCTGCCGCGCTGGCCGGCGCCGGCGCCGGGCCGCTGGCGTTCGCGCTCACCCCGGCCAGCCCCGCCGTCCGCGGCGCGGCGGTCGCCATGGTGCAGCCCGGCATCATTCACGACACGGTGCGGCGAGTGGACGCGAGCGAGCGGCTGACCGCCGAGCTGAGCCGCTCCGGCGAGCTCAGCGGGGTCAAGCCCGACCTGATCGTCTGGGGCGAGAGCAGCACCGCGGTGGACCTGACCCTGGCCAGGAACCGCGCCCAGCTGGACGAGATGGAGAAACTGGCACGGGAAGACGGTGCCGACCTGCTGGTCAACCAGGACACCACGGTCCCGGGCCAGGGGCAGGAGAAGGTGGGTGTGCTGGTCAGCCCCACCGGCATCCGCGGCCAGTACATCAAGACACGCCTGGTGCCGTTCGGCGAGTACATACCGTTCCGGCAGCAGCTCGGCTGGCTGACCAGGATCAGCAAGGCCGCGGCGTCCAATATGATCCCCGGCACCGGCGCGCATCTGCTCTACCCGACGGACAGGGCCGGAAAGCCGCTGCCGATCGGCGTGCTGATCTGCTTCGAGTCCGCGTTCCCTGACATGTCCCGCGTAGCTACCGACCAAGGCGCGCAGCTGCTCGTCTACCAGTCGGCGACCTCGACCTTCCAGGGCACCTGGGGGCCGGACCAGCACGCCTCGCTGGGCGCGGTGCGCGCGGCCGAGACCGGGCGGCCGGCGGTGCAAGCCGCGCTGACCGGCGTCACGGCCGCGTTCGACGCCCGGGGCAGGCTGCTGGCCTGGATGGGGCAGTCCTCGCACGGTGTGGTCAGCGTCCGGCTCGGCCTGCCCGCGGCCTCGGCCCGGACCGTCTATGACCAGCTCGGTGACTACGTTCCGTGGTCAGCGCTGGCCGCGGTGCTCCTCGCCGCACTGGTCATGTTTGCGAATTCACGCGGTTTTCCTGGCCGAAGTGCTGGCGCGAAGGGAGGGCATGGGGCACAATATGTAGCTGGGCAGTCCGTGCCGCGTTAGCGAGGCCGCAGGGGAAGGCGAACCTCGTCTACAAGGAGGCACGGTGTCTGTGCATGGTGTTCTGTACGTTCATTCCGCGCCCCCGGCGCTGTGCCCGCACATTGAGTGGGCTGTGGCCGGAATCGTGGGGGCGCCTGTCAGCATGCCGTGGGTCGGCCAGCCGGCCGCCCCGGGTGCGCTGCGGGCCGAGCTCACCTGGCAGGCCTTCCCGGGCACGGCGGGAGCGATCGCGTCCGCGCTGGCGGGCTGGAACCGGCTCAGGTTCGAGGTGACCGAGGACGGCTCGCCGGGCTGCGACGGCGTGCGCCACTGCTACACGCCCGACTTCGGCCTGTTCACCGCGGTGACCGGCGCCAACGGCGACATCATGGTGTCCGAGGACCGGCTCAGGTCGGTCATGCTGCTGGCCTCCCGCGGCGGCACCAGCACGTCGCTGGAGGACGAGCTCGGCCGGCTGCTCGGCACGGCCTGGGACAACGAGCTCGAGCCGTTCCGCCGTGCGGCCGACGGCGCGCCCGTCCGCTGGCTCAATGCGACCGGGTGAGGGGGCCTGTCACCAGCTGGTGGGGACCGGCATGCCCTCGCTGTAGCCGGACGCGCTCTCCGGGTCCAGGTACATCCGCGCCGACGAGATGCCCTCCTCGAACAGCGCCTTGCGGGCCCGCTCGAACGCCGAGTCGCTGGCCGAGCGCAGCCGCACCGCCCGCGCCGACGCCATGCCGAAGCTCTCCTTGTACAGCCGTCCCTCCGGCGACCGGAACGTGTCACCGGGGGACTCGTAGGTGCCGGCGAACCACGACCCGATCATCACGTTCGAGGCGCCCGCAGCCAGCGCCAGCGCCACGTCCCTGGGGTGCCGGACCCCGCCGTCGGCCCAGATGGAGGCGCCCAGCCGCCGGGCCTGACCGGCGCATTCGAGCACCGCGGAGAACTGCGGGCGGCCCACGCCGGTCATCATCCGGGTGGTGCACATCGCGCCCGGCCCGACGCCGACCTTGACGATGTCCGCCCCCGCCGACACCAGGTCGGCGACCCCGGCCGCGGTAACGACGTTCCCGGCCACCACCGGCACCGCGGGGCTCAGCCCGCGGACCGCCTGCAGCGCGCAGACCATCTTCTCCTGGTGCCCGTGCGCCGTGTCGACCACGAGCACATCGGCGCCCGCGTCGAGCAGCAGTTTGGCCTTGGCCGCTACGTCGCCGTTGACCCCGATGGCCGCGCCGACCCGCAGCCGGCCCGAGGTGTCGACGGCGGGGGAGTACATGGTCGCGCGCAGCGCGCCGGTCCTGGTCATGATGCCCAGGCAGCGGCCGGTTCCGTCGACCACGGGCGCCAGCCGGTGCCGGCCGTCGTGCAGTAGCGAGAATGCCTGCTCGGGCGGCGTCCCGGCGGGCAGCGTGAACGGCTCGGCGGACATCACGTGACTCAGCTGGGTGAACCGGTCCACGCCGAGGCAGTCCGCCTCGGTGGCCACGCCGACCGGACGCCCGTCCTGGACCACGATCACGGCGCCGTGCGCCCGCTTGGGCAGCAGGCTGAGCGCGTCGCCCGCGGTGTCGGTCGGGGCCAGTGTCAGCGCGGTCTCCACCACCAGGTCCCGGGACTTCACCCAGGCGATCACGTCCGCTACGACGTCGACCGGGATGTCCTGCGGCAAGATCGCGATGCCGCCTCGCCGGGCGATGGTCTCGGCCATCCGCCGGCCGGAGACGGCGGTCATGTTGGCGGTCACGATCGGGAGGGTGGCGCCGCTGCCGTCGGTGGTGGCCAGGTCGACGTCGAGCCGCGAGCCGACCGCCGACCGGCCGGGCACCATGAAGACGTCGCTGTAGGTCAGGTCGTGCCCGGGGGCCGCCTCGTTGAGAAATCGCACGCTAGAGATTCTTCCCGAACGAGATGGGTGCTATAGCCCCGATCCGGCGACAGCCCCGCCGGGAAGTCCGTCTTCATGATCGCGAAGACTTTTCGGTCCGTGCAGACTGCAAACCCCTTCGCGATCATGGGATGTTGAGGCCGAACGCGGCGTACATGATGTCCGCGATCCGGTCGGCCATCTCGTCTTCTGGCAGCCGGACCTCGGCGCTGATCAGGTAGTTCACCCGCTCGAGCATCATCAGGCAGGCCACCGAGGTGAGTTCGGCGTGCTCCTGGTGCTTGCCGGCCGCCTGGGCGGCGGCGGTCATCCCCGTGGTCATCGCCTCGGCGATGCTGAAAAACAGCCGCAATCCATCGCCGAACACCTCCTCCGGCACCAGGTCGGCCTGGCTGAGGATGCGGATCACGGTGGCATGCACCGCGTAGGCGCGGAAGAACAGGCGGACCCACTGGCGCAGTACGGTGAGCCCGGCGTCGTCGCTGGTGACGACCGGGAAGTCGCCGGCCACGATCTCCATGTCGTGCAGGGCGTCCTTCAGGAGGGCCTTGAACAGGTCTTCCTTGTTGGAGAAATAGAGGTAGAACGTCCCGTGCGAGATGCCGGCCCGGCGCACCACGTCGTCCACGCGGACGCCGTGGAAACCGCGTTCCTCGAACTCGACCATGCCCGCCTCGAGCAGCCGGCGGACGGTTTCCCGGCCCTGCGCGCGCAACTCGCGATCCTGGGCGGGAGTTCCTCCGCCCAGCGAGGGTCTGGCGAGTTGTTTCCTTGGTGGCCGCCCGGTCCCGCGCGGCGCGGCGTTGGCGGGGCCGCGGCTTGCCTCCTGGTTCATAGCAAGAGAGTAGCCTTCCCTGCCTATAGTGCAGCGCATTCAGTCAATGCCGCGCCCTGCTACCCTTCCAGCGGTGAGTAGTCAGGCCGGTTCCCGGCCTGCCGGCGCAGCGACCACCCTCAGCGCGGCTGACGGGACGGCCGTCGGCGCCGGGCGGCTGGGTGAGCTCTGGAGCCGCGCCAGCGTCAAGGTGGGCGCCCTCACCGTCGCGGCGATCCTGGTCTACTGTCTCGACTCGCTCGTCCTGTTCCGCCGCTTCCTGGCCAGCACCTTCGACCTGGTCATCTTCGACCAGGGCATCCGCGGCTACGCCCATTTCCGGGCGCCCGTCTCGATCGCGCGGGGCGTCTCCGACGGGCAGGGCGGGCACTTCATGCTGCTGGCCGACCACTGGTCGCCGGTCCTGGCGCTGTTCGCCCCGCTGTACTGGATCCACGACAGCCCGGCTACCTTGCTGGTCGCACAGGGGGTGCTGTTCGCGCTGGCCATCCCGCCGCTGTGGGTTTACACCCGGCGCCGGCTCGGCCCGGGAGCGGCGTACTTCGTGTGCGTGGCCTACGCCTTGTCGCTGCCGGTCATGGAAGCCGTCGTCTTCGACTTCCACGAGGTGGCGTTCGTCCCCGTGCTGACCGCGGTGATGGTGGAACGCTGCGACGCGGGCAAGCGCTGGCACACGATCCTGGCCGCCGTGGCGCTGCTGCTGGTCAAGGAGGATATGGGCCTGCTCGTCGCGGGCTTCGGCGGCTACCTGCTGCTGACCCGCCGGCGCTGGACCGGGCTGGCCTTCGTCGTGGGCGGGCTGGTCGCTACCTGGGCCGCCACCCGCCTGCTCATCCCCGCGTTCGGCGGCTCGGCCACCTTCTACTGGGCCTACGGCCAGTTCGGGTCCACGCTGGGCAGCGCCGTGCTCAACGTGATCACCCATCCGCTGCACGCGCTGCACGTGTTCGTCACCCCGTGGGTCAAGGCCCGGACCATGATCGGCCTGCTCGCGATGTTCGGCTTCCTGCCGCTCGCCTCGCCCATGGTGGTCGCGGTGCTGCCGCTGCTGGCCGAGCGGATGCTCGCCTCGGGCTACCCCCTGTGGTGGCAGGCTAAGTTCCAGTACGACGCGTTCCTGGTGATGATGCTGTGCTGTGCCGCGGTGGACGGCGCCGCGCGGTTGCAGAAGCGCTGGCCCGCCCGCTGGGACCGCTGGCTCACCTACCCGTTCGGCCGGCCCGCCTGGCTCAGGCGCGGCGGCCCAGAAGGTGCCAGAGCCTGGCCCCCGACCACCCTGTGGGCCGCCGCGGTCTGCGCCGCGGCCCTGGTGTACTTCCCGTCCTCGCCGTTCGGGCCGTTGCTGAAGCCGGGCTTCTACGGGGTCAACGCGCGGATGCGGGCGGCTGCGGCGGCCATCGCGCACGTGCCCGCCGGGGTGGAGCTGGAAGCCTCCAACAACATCGGCCCGCGGCTGTCCGGCCGGGACACGGTGCTGCTGCTCGACGGGACGCCGCGGTGGGCGCCGTGGGTGGTGGGGGACAGCCTCGGGCTCGACTTCCCGTTCTGCACCCCCAGCCAGCAGGCCCAGGAGCTGGCTTACCTGCGGGCGCACGGGTACGCGCAGGTGTTCGCCGGCGACGGCTACGTGGTACTGCACCGCCCGGCCGACGCGCGCACGGCGCAGGCCCTGGCCCACCCGCTGCCCGCATCCCGTCTGCACACGAACATCTGCTACTGATGCGAACCCCGCAGGTAATGAGCGCACGCGCGGTCAACCGCGCGCTGCTGGCCCGCCAGCTGCTGCTCGACCGTATCCGGCTGCCGGCCGGCGGCCCGGGCCGGGCTGCCCAGGTGGTGCAGACCATCGAGCACCTGGTCGGGCTGCAGGCGCAGGCGCCGTTCCCGCCCTACTACGGGCTGCACTCCCGGCTGGACGGGTTCCGGCCCGAGGACCTGGCCGCGCTGATCACCGACCGGGGCGTGGTCCGGATCGCGCTGATGCGCGGCACCATTCACCTGGTGTCCGCCCGGGACTGCCTGCCGCTGCGGCGGCTGCTCCAGCCGGTGATCGAGCGCGGCATGCGGGGCGCGTTCGGCAGGCAGCTGGCCGGCGTGGATCCCGGTGCGCTGGCCGCGGCGGGCCGCAGCCTGGTGGAGGCCGAGCCGATGACATTCAGCCAGCTCGGCCAGGCGCTGGCGGAACGCTGGCCCGATTACCCGCCCGCCGCCCTGGCCCAGGGGGTGCGCGCGTTCGTACCGCTGGTCCAGGTGCCGCCGCGCGCCGTGTGGGGCCGTGCCGGGCAGTCGCTGCACACCTCGGCCGAACACTGGCTCGGCCAGCCGCATCCCGCCACCGGGCCGGATCGCGCGGCGAAGCCGGCCTCCCGCGCCGACCTGGCCCGGCTGGTGACCAGGTACCTGGGCGCGTTCGGCCCGGCGACGGTGCGGGATGTGCAGGCCTGGTCCGGGCTGACCGGGCTGAAGGCGGTGCTCGAGCAGCTCCGCCCGTCCCTGGTCACCTTCCGCGATGATCAGGGCGGCGAACTGTTCGACCTGCCCACCGCGCCGCGCCCGGGCGGTGAGGTGCCCGCGCCGGTCCGCCTGGTGGCCGAGTTCGACAACCTCGTGCTCTCGCACGCCGAACGCTCCCGGGTCATCAGCGCCGAGGCCACCAAGCGGCTCTATACCATCAACGGCGTGATCCCCGGGGCGGTGCTCATCGACGGGTTCGTGGCCGGGATGTGGCGGCTGGCCCGGAGCCGGGAGGGGGCCACGCTGACCATCGAGCGGTTCGGCCCGGCGGGCCGGCGTGACGCGGAGGAACGTGACGCGCTGACCGCCGAGGCCGAGCGGGTGCTCGCGTTCGGCGCGCCGGCCGCGGCCCACGAGGTCAGGTTCGCGCCGCTGGCGCAGGCGCCGGCCGGGAACTCCTGATCCGCCCGGCGGGCCGGGTCGCGCGGGCACTCCAGCGGTTCCGGAGAAGCTGAAGATCTACCGATGAGAGTCTTAAGGACTCTTTAATAATCCGGCGGGGACTTTCTGTTGGCGCCGGGTGCCTTATATCGTCTTATACATTGTGCCGTTCCTGTCTTCGTGGCGTGCCGTCCTCGCCGGTCCACGGCGCCGCGCCGCGCAGCTGTTCGTCGTCACCGCCGCGGCGTGCGCGACGCTGACGGCGTTCGCCGTTCCGGCCGGTGCCACTCCTGGTCCGCCCGTCGGCTCCTTCGGCTTCACCGTCAGCCCGCCTCCCGGCGTCGCCGCACCCAGCGCGCCGGTCCCGGATTCCCTGAAGGTCCCCGGCTCGGCCGGGGCGCTACCGCGGCAGCTGTTCGTGCCCGACCTGATCGCCGCGACCCCGGCCGGAATCAGCCCGGCGCAGCTAGCCAAGATCAGCAAGCTGGCCGGGGTACGTTCCGTGCTGCCCGTCGACGGCGGCAAGGTCACGGTTAACGGGCACAGCGTCGACGTGCTCGGCGTGGACCCGCAGGCGTTCCGGTCCTGGACCCCGCCGGAGACCGCGGCGGCGAACGCGGTCTGGGCCGGCCTGAGCCAGGGGCAGCTGGTCAGTACCCATGCCGCGGCCGGCAAGCTGCACCTGGCGGCCGGGAACTCCTACCAGGTCTCGGCCGCCGTCCGGGTGCGGGTGCCGTTCGGCGCGCAGGTCGCGCTCAGCGTGCCCGGCGCGGACGCGATCGTGGACCAGGCCCGGTCGGCTCAGCTGGGCCTCGCGAAGAACTTCGCCGTGCTGATCAACGCTCCGGGCGTGAACCTGGTCACGCTGATGGCGAAGGTCCGGTCGGTCATCGGCCAGGGCGCCCAGGTGATCAACCTCGTACCGGTGGTCACCGTGAGCAAGCTCCCGGTGAGCACGAACGTGCCGACCAGCGGCGTGCCGGCCAGCTACCTGATGCTGTACAAGGTGTCCGCCGCGAAGTACTGCGCGGGCCTGTCCTGGACGGTGCTGGCCGCGATCGGCGAGATCGAGAGCGGTAACGGCGCCAACAACGGCCCGTCCAGCGCGGGCGCGCTCGGCCCGATGCAGTTCATGCCGGGCACCTGGGCCGAGTGGGGCTTCGACGGGTTCGGCCAGACCGGGCCGCCGGACATCATGAACCCGCTCGACGCGGTGCCCTCGGCGGCGCGGATGCTGTGCGCCGACGGAGCCGGGAATACCGCGACGCTGCGCGGGGCGATCTTCGCCTACAACCATGCCACCTGGTACGTCGATGAGGTCCTCGCGCTGGCCAGCGAGTACGCCCAGAACTACCCCTAGGCTCTGTCTCCCGCTCGCCTTCGGCTCGCTCAGGCCTCGTCGGGGGCGGGCACGGCGGCAGGCCTGAGGCGGCGCAGGCCCGCGAGGCAGGTGGCGGCGCTGGCGGCGCCGCACAGGGCGGCGAACGCGTAGCCGAACCGCGGGCCGTACGCGTCGATGACGAATCCGACCACGGACGCCCCGGCGGCCAGCCCGACCGAGATGCCGCTGCTCAGCCAGGAAATCGCCTCGGTCCGGCGGCTCGGCTTGGCCTGCGCCTCGAGCAGGCTGAACCCGGCGATGAGGGTCGGCGCGATGGTCAGTCCGCACAGGTAGATCCCGCAGGTCAGCGTGACCAGGTTCGGCTGCGCCCAGAACGTGGCCACGCCGAGCACGGTCAGCGTCAGGCTGAGCGCGAACCTCTTCTCGCCTGACGCCCGCCATTGCCGGGACCCGTACCAGAGCCCGCCGGTGGCGCTGCCGAACGCGTACGTGCCGAGGATGAAGCCAGCCAGCGGCTTGTGCCCGAAGTGCTGGGCAAACGCCACCGTGCTCAGGTCGATCGACACGAACATCGCGCCGAGCAGCACGTACACCGGGGCCAGCACGACCAGCCCGGGCGCCGCCGCGCCGCGGACCCGGGCGGCCTTACCCGTGGCGGCCCTCTCCGGCGGGACCACCACCGGCTCGGTGCCGCGCTGCGCGGCGAACCACAGCGTCCCCAGCACGCACAGCAGGGCCGCCATGCCCACGCCGGAGGCGGGGAAGACCTCGGTCGCCAGCAGCGTCACCGCGGCCGGTCCGATGACGAAGCACAGCTCGTCGGCGACCGACTCGAAGGAGAACGCGGCGTGCAGCCAGGGCGAGCCGGCCAGCAGGACGCTCCAGCGGGCCCGGACCAGCGTGCCCAGCGACGGCATGGCCGCACCCGCGATCGCCCCGGGCACGAAGAAGGCCCAGGTCGGCAGGTCAAGCTGCACGGCCACGATGAGCACCGCCGTGGACACGGCGAACACCGCGAGGACCGGGAGCAAGACGCGCCGCTGGCCGCGGGCGTCCATCAGCCGGGCGATCCGCGGCGAGGTGAACGCGTAGCCGAGCGAGCCGACCGCCGATACCGTGCCGGCCACCCCGTACTTTCCGGTGGCGGCCGAGATGAGCAGGACGGTGCCGAGCCCGAACATCGACATCGGCATCCGCCCGATGACCCCGGCGGCGGAGAAACGCCAGGCCCCGGGAACCCGGAAGATCTCCGCGTACGGCCGCAGCGGCCGGGCCAGCAGGCCTGCGGAGGAGCGGCTGACGGGCCCCTTCGCGTCATCAGTACCCGTCATCGGCCGCATTGCCCCATGCTGATTACGCTATCGGGCTCTGTTAGCCGGGGGGACGACCCCCCCAGACCCCCCCGCTCTTGGGGGGGCTGCCCGCCCCCCCAATCCCCCCCGGCCCCCTCGGCGCCCCCCGATCGCCCCTGGGAACCTGGTTGGATGGAGGCATGCCGGCATACGATGCCTTCCTGCTTGTCTCGTTCGGCGGCCCGGAAGGTCCCGACGAGGTCATGCCGTTCCTGCAGAACGTCACCCGCGGCCGCGGCATCCCGCCGGAACGGCTGGCCAGCGTGGCGGAGCACTACTACGCGGCCGGCGGGGTCAGCCCGATCAACCAGCAGTGCCGGGACCTGCTGGCCGCGGTCCGCGACGGCTTCGCGGCCAGCGGCCTGTCGCTGCCGGTCTACTGGGGGAACAGGAACTGGACGCCGTACCTGACCGACACGGTGCGGGCCATGGCCGACGACGGCGTGCGGCGCGCCGTCGCCCTGGTGACCTCCGCCTACAGTTCCTACTCGAGCTGCCGGCAGTACCTGGACGACATCGAGCGGGCGCGCGCCGCCGCGGGCCCGGACGCGCCCAGGATCGACAAGATCGGGCGCTTCTTCAACCACCCCGGCTTCATCGAGCCGTTCGCCGCCAGCACGCGCGCGGCGCTGGCGACGCTTCCCGCTGACCTCCGGGAGGACGCCCACCTGGTGTTTACCGCGCACAGCATCCCGGTCGCGATGGCCGAGGCCAGCGGGCCAGGGGGAGGCAAGAGGTACGTAGCCGAGCTGACCGAAGCCGCCGGTCTAGTTGCCGAACGGACCGGAGGCGGCACGCACTCATGGACACTGGCCTACCAGAGCCGGAGCGGTCCCCCCTCCCAGCCGTGGCTGGAACCCGACGTCCGCGACCACCTGGCTGAGCTGGCCAAGTCCGGGACCAGGGCCGTGGTGGTGATCCCCGTCGGGTTCGTGTCCGACCACATGGAGGTCCGGCACGATCTGGACGTCGAGGCTGCCGAGAGCGCCGACTCGCTGGGCCTGGCCTTCGCCCGGGCCGCCACCCCGTGCCGCCACCCGGAGTTCGTCGCCATGATCACCGAGCTGGTCAGGGAGCGCCTGGCGCAGCCAGATGAGCTGGCGCAGCCAGATGAGCCGGCCTGCCCGGCGGACTGCTGCCGGTATACGGCGCCTGCTGGGCGGCCCGGGGGAGCATCCCCGGCATGACCAGCCCGCAGGCTAGCGAAGACGCCGAGACGTTGCTGCGGATCGCGGTGGCGGCGGCTACCGAGGCGGGCCGGCTGCTGGCCTCCTGGCGAGGCGACGAGCGCCCTGCGGTCGTGGAAACGAAATCCAGCCCGACCGACATCGTGACGGAGATGGATCGCCGGTCCGAGGCCCTGATCACCAGCCGGATCCGCGCCCACCGCCCCGGCGACGCCGTCCTGGGCGAGGAAGGCGGCCAGACCGCAGGCGGCCCGGTCGCCAGCGACAGCGGCCCGCCCGGGCGGGTGCGCTGGATCGTCGATCCGCTGGACGGGACCGTCAACTACCTGTACGGCCTGCACGACTGGGCGGTGTCCATCGCGGCGGAGGTGGCCGGCACCGTGGTCGCCGGGGTGGTCGAGGTACCCCGGCACGGCGAGACGTTCACCGCGGTGGCGGGCCAGGGCGCCTGGCTGCACCGGGGCGAGGCCAAGGTGGCGCTGCACTGCTCCTCGGCGGTGTCGCTCGGCCAGGCCCTGGTGGGGACCGGCTTCGGTTATAACGCCGGGCGCCGTCAGGTGCAGGGCGAGGTCATCGCGGCACTGCTACCCTACGTCCGGGACATCCGGCGCGGCGGCTCCGCGTCGGTGGACCTGTGCTCCGTAGCCGCAGGCCGGCTCGACGCGTTCTACGAGCGCGGCCTGAACTACTGGGACTTCGCGGCCGGCGGCCTGATCGCCCGCGAGGCGGGCGCGACGGTCGGCGGACTGGCCGGCAAGACGGAGAGCACATCCATGGCAGTGGCCGCTGGCCCGGGCCTCTACCAGCAGCTGGATACTTTCCTCACCAGGCTGAACCCGGAGCGGGACGCGCAACGTTGTCAGGGACGGGACGCATAAGCGGACCGGGGAAGACGCTCGTCAGCGGGCCGGCAACGGGACGCGTCAGGAGTTATCGGCGTGGCGCGTGTGCGCTGGGCGCGAACGTGACAGAATTCCCCGCCGGAATCGGGCACAACTACGGCCTTGAAAGCGTTACAACCGCGCAGCGAAAGCGCACTACGGATGAAGGGGGATGGAGTACTCAGATGGCTACCGACTACGACAGCCCGCGGAAGACGGACGACGACCTGACCGAGGACAGTCTTCAGGAACTTCAGGCGCGCCGGATGGACAAGTCATCGAGCACCATCGATCTTGACCCCGACGATGTTGCCGAGTCCCTGGAGTTGCCAGGGGCCGACTTGTCCAACGAGGAACTGTCGTTCCGGGTGATTCCGCGGCAAGCGGATGAGTTCACGTGTTCCCGGTGCTTCCTTGTGCACCACAGGAGCCAGCTTGCAGAAGACCGCAATGGTCAGCTTGTCTGCCGGGAATGCGCGGCTTAGCCCTTTGCGGCGTTGGCGGGCTCGCAGTCCGGGCCGCTGTACGTTCTACGTGCCGCAGCCCGGGTCGCGAGCAGCCTCGCCGCCTCGACGCTGACGCCGGTCAGCACGGACCAGCCGAGCGCCTCGGTCAAGGCGACCTGCGGATCCTCCGGATGCGTAGGGGGTTCCTTGCCCAGGGCCTTGGTCCAGGCGAACGTGATCACCTTGCGTGCGACAAAGGCGGCCACCATGGCCGCCACGGCGCTCACGACCTTGGTCCCGAGGTCCACTTTCCTATCCGCCTTACGATCTGCCATCCGACTGCCTCCTTGTCGCCCCGTCCGCTACCCTCGTCCGCGCCATCATGCCATTGGCTCGTGACCGGCCTGCACCCGGCACCTTTCGACAGCGGCGGCCAGCTCCGCCGGATGCCTGGTGCCGATCAGCCAGTACGGAGGCGCCGAGCCCGCAGGCGCGACGGCCAGGTAGACCGATTCCTTCAGGTAGGGTCGCGAATACAGGAAGGCCGCAGGGTCTGCCCGCGGGCCGCGCAACCGCCCGGTCTGGTTCTCGTCGAGGCAGGCGACCTCGCTGACTGCCGTCAGGGGCAGTACGGCGTTTCCCGCCCGCAGGATTCCGTCGCGGACTTCCACGGTCGCCAGGCCCATGGTGATCAGGAAGGCGGCGCAGCCGGCGGCGAGCCCGGTCATGATGATGACCGGCCAGGGTTCGGCGAGGCCGGCATAGAGTGTGGCGCCGAGGATGAGGACAGTCGGCACGGCGAGCAGCCACCAGGCGAGCGGTACGCGGAGCCGTTCGCGGTAATCACGCATGCAGTCGAGGGTAGTTGGTCAGATGGAGTCGTGGCGGGGGCAGGGACGACGGGCCGGCCGTGACGCGCTGGGCCGGCTGGCGGCAGCCTGGAAGGCCGGCTCCGAGGCCGGCCGCCCGGGCGGCCGGGCAGACCCCGGCGAGGGCCGCCCCGGGGTCAACGGGGCCGCCGGTACGCCGATGGCCCGCGACGGCACGGCGGACCAGCATCAGGCGGGCAGGCCGGAACAAGCCCTGGTGAGCATGCCGGACCGCCGCGACAACACGGCCGAGCACAACCGGGTGCCGGGCTGGCTTCAGACCGGGGCGGCGTGGTCGTGGCGGCTGCTGCTGCTCGCCGCCGGCCTCTACCTGATCGCGCGCGTGATCGGCATGCTGTACATCGTGGTCGTGCCGTGCACCGCGGCGCTGCTGCTCACCGCCCTCCTGCAGCCGCTGACGGCGCGGCTGCGGCGGGCCGGGCTGCCCGGCCTCGCCGCGACCTGGTGCACCCTGCTCATCGCCGCGCTGGTGCTCGGCGGGCTCGTCCTGCTCGTCACCAACCGGGTCAGCGCGGACTACCCGACCCTGGTCGACGAGACCAGGCACACCACCACGCAAGTGGAATCATGGCTGTCCGGCGCGCCCTTCCACATCAAGAGCAGCACCGTCCAGAAGGCGCTGAACGACATCCCCGGCTACCTGAGCAAGCACAAGGCGCTCGTGGAAGGAACGGTGGTGACCGGCGGCAAGATCGCCGCCGAGTTCTTCGGCGGCGTGGTGCTGATGCTTTTCGTCATGTTCTTCCTGATCAAGGACGGCGAGCGGATCTGGACCTGGCTGCTCAGCGCGCTGCGGACCGACACCGCCGAACGCGTCAACCGGGCCGGGCACGCCGCCTGGCTGGCGGTGGTGTACTACATGCGCGGCACCGTGGCGGTGGCCGCCATCCACGCGATCGTGATCGGCGTGGTGCTCTCGGTCATGGGCGTCCCGCTGGCCTTCCCGCTGGCCGTGCTGGTGTTCCTGGCCGCCTTCGTGCCGCTGGTCGGGCTGCTGGTGGCGGGCGCGCTGGCCATCCTGGTCACGCTGGCCGCGAAGGGCTGGGTGGACGCAGTCATCTTGCTGGGAATCCTGATCATCGAGGATCAGCTGGAGGCCCACCTGCTCCAGCCGCAGGTGGTCGGGCGGGTGATCCGGCTGCATCCGCTCGCGGTCATCCTCGCGCTGGCGGTCGGCAGCGTGCTGGCCGGCATCGCCGGCGCCGTGGTGGCGGTGCCGATCGTCGCCGTGATCACCCGGGCGGTGCCCGAGTTGCGGCGGCGAGATCCCGGTCCCGGCGGCCCGTAGGATGCGACAGTGCCCGGATGTCGCGCTATCCTCACCGTGCGTACAAGCAGGAGGGAGTCCATCGTTGCCGCATTCCCGGCCCGATGTGCTGATCAAGCGCCTCGATCCTGGCGTGCCGCTGCCGTCGTACGCCCATCCGGGCGACGCCGGCGCGGACCTGACGACGGCCCAGGACATCGAGCTGCAGCCGGGCGAGCGGGCGCTGGTCCGGACCGGGCTCGCGATCGCGCTGCCTGACGGGTACGCAGCGTTCGTGCATCCCCGCTCCGGCCTGGCGGCCAGGCACGGGGTGACGCTGGTGAACGCGCCGGGGACCGTCGACGCGGGCTACCGGGGTGAGATCATGGTGACCCTGCTGAACACGGACCGGGACACCCCGGTCAGCTTCAGGCGCGGAGACCGGATCGCGCAACTGGTCATCCAGCCCGTGGAACGGGCGGTATTCCACGAGGTAGCGGCGCTTCCCGGGTCGAGCAGGGGAGATGGCGGCTTCGGCTCGTCAGGGGGGTACGGGGGGGCGGATAGCCCCCCCGTGCGCGGGGGGTCCAGGGGGGTAGTCCCCCCGGACTAGCATGGAGAATGAGTAAGGAGCGTGCGGAGTGTTTCGTCGGCGTCGGTCAGCAGGCGCGGGCCAGGCTTGGTCAGAGGAGTCCGATCAGGGGCTTTCTGGCCGCGAACTCGATTACGACGAGCCGGAGCAGCCCGCGGGAATCCCGCGTGCCGAGGGTGGCCCGTGGGACGCGGAGGAGGCCTTCCCGGCGCACGAGCGGGTGGACCTCGGCAGCCTGCAGGTGCCGGTCGGGCCGGAGCATGAGATCCAGCTCGTCATGGCCGAGCAGCACGGCGCCTGGGTGACGGTCAGGTACCGGGAGAGCGAAGTTCAGATCCAGGCGTTCGCCGCCTCGCGCCGCGGCGCGCTGTGGGACGACGTCCGGGCCGAGATCGCCGCCGAGGTGCAAACGGCGGGCGGGCAGAGCCAGGAGTCGGAGGGATCGTTCGGGACCGAGCTGATCGCGCAGGTGCCGGCCGAGCCAGGACAGCCGGCCTCGGGCCTGCGGCTGGTCAGGTTTGTCGGCGTCGACGGCCCGCGCTGGTTCGTGCGCGGGCTGTTCACCGGCCCGGCCGCGGAGGGTGGCGAGCAGGCCGAGCTGCTCGAGGAGGTGCTCAGGGACATCGTGGTGGTCCGCGGCGAGCACCCGGTCCCACCCCGGGAGATACTCGAGCTGCGGCTGCCGCCCGAGGCGCGGCAGGCGCTCGAGGAGCAGGCCGCCGCGGAGGAGGAGGAGGAGGAGGAGGAGAACCGGTTCCGCGGTGACGTGAACCCCTTCGAGCGCGGCCCGGAGTTCACCGAGACGCGTTAGCCGGCCCGGCTACTCGGTGGACCGCAGCAGGCGGGCGAGTTCCTCCTCGACGTCCTCGCTGGTCACGAAGAACAGCTCGTCGCCGGCCTGCATCGGATCGTCCGGGTGCGGTACCAGCACGCGGCCCTCGCGCAAGATGGCCACCAGCGACGTGTCCGACGGCCAGTCGATCCCGCCGACACGCTGGCCGACCAGCGGCGCGTCGTCCGGCATGGTCAGCTCGACCAGGCTCGCCTCGCTCTGCCCGAACGTCATCAGCCGCACCAGGTCGCCCACGCTGACCGCCTCCTCGACCAGGGCCGAAAGCAGCCGCGGGGTGGAGACGGCGACGTCGACGCCCCAGGACTCGTTGTACAGCCACTCGTTGCCCGGATGGTTCACCCGCGCGACGACGCGCGGCACCCCGTACTCGGTCTTCGCCAGCAGCGACACGACCAGGTTCGCCTTGTCGTCGCCGGTTGCGGCGATCACCACCTGGCAACGCTGCAGCGCCGCGTCGTCCAGGGAGCTGATCTCGCAGGCGTCGGCGAGCAGCCACTCGGCCCTGGGCACGCTTTCGACCTTGATGGCCTTGGGCGAGTTGTCGATGAGCAGCACCTCGTGGCCGTTCTCGAGCAGTTCGCCGGCGATGGAGCGGCCCACCGCCCCGGCTCCCGCGATCGCGATCCGCATCAGTGCTCTCCTCCCCGTACCGCGAAGGCCGCGGCGATCCGGTCCAGGTCGCTTTCCCTGGCCACGACGTGCAGCACGTCCCCTTCCTGCAGCACCGTGCCTGGTTCGGGCACGAACGCCTGCCCTAGCCGGTCGACGAAGGCGACCCTGGTCATCGTGCTGGACTCCAGCGACTTCACCTGCTCGCCGATCCAGCCGGGCGAGAAGGCCACATCGGCCAGCACGATCTTGCCGGTGGAATCCCGCCAGAGCGGCTCACCGCCCTCCGGGAGCAGCTTGCGCAGCATCTGGTCGGCGGTCCAGCGCACGGTGGCCACGGTGGGGATGCCGAGCCGCTCGTAGACCTCGGCCCGGCGCGGGTCGTAGATCCGGGCGGCCACGCGCTGCACGCCGAACGTCTCGCGCGCCACCCGGGCGGAGATGATGTTGGAGTTGTCGCCGCTGCTGACCGCGGCGAAGGCATCCGCACGCTCGATGCCCGCCTGGGTGAGCACCGCCCTGTCGAAGCCGATTCCGGTGACGCGGTCGCCCTTGAACGACGAACGGAGCCTGCGGAACGCTTCCGGATCCATGTCGATGACCGCGACGGTGTTGTCCCGGTCCTCCAGGATGTGGGCGAGCGTCGACCCGACCCGCCCGCAGCCCATGATTACGATGTGCACGACCGTCCTCCCACGATGAGCAGGTCCCTGAGCAAGGAGCGCCACCACACCAGCACCACAAAGGTATGCCCTCGCTAGGCATCCTCCCCCCGCCTGGAGGCGGGGGATTTTCCTCGCGCCGTAAGGAGCACGACTTGAGGTTCGCGGTTCACCCGTCCTGGCCACCCGGCGCGTCCCCCCGGGAACCGGCGACTGCCACCGGCACTCCGGGGGAGGTGGAGCGGCGTTCCCTGCCCGGCCCGAGAACCGGGGGCATCACGCCGGGTTCCTGATGACCTATCAGGCGGGCCAGGTCGTCGAGGTCACGACCGTGGACGTGGCCCACGGCGGCTGGTGCGTGGCCCGGCCGGACGGCGGACCGGTGGTCTTCGTCCGGCATGCGCTGCCGGGCGAGACGGTTCTCGCCCGGATCACCGAGGTCACGTCCCGGCTGGCCCGCGCCGAGGCGGTGGAGATCCTGGCGCCGTCATCCGACCGCGTCCATCCCCCGTGCCCGCACGCCGGTCCCGGCGGTTGCGGCGGCTGCGACTGGCAGCACGCGGCGCTGCCCGCCCAGCGGTCACTCAAGGCTGCCGTGATCCGCCAGCAGCTCAGGCGGCTGGCGGGCCTCGACCGCGAGATCACCGTCGAGGCCCTGCCCGGCGACGAGGAGCCCGCCGGCGCGGAGCCCCGCGGCGCGGAGCCCCGCGACGATGGGATCCTGCCTGGCCTGGGCTGGCGCACGCGCGTGCAGTTCGCGGTGCGGCCAGACGGCGTGGCCGGGCTGCGTGCGCACCGTTCGCATGAGGTTATCGACATCGGCGAATGCCTGATCGCCCATCCCGGCATCACCGATCTCGGCCTCCCGGCCCGGCGCTGGCCGGCCACGTCCTCGGTGGAAGCCCTGGTGGCGACCGGATCGGGCGAGCGAGCCGTGATCATCTCGGCGGCCAGGCCCGGCGCGGCCCGCAGGGGTGCCGGAAGCGGGATCGCGGCGGAGGGCGCGGCTGGCGGGCGTTCGGCCTCGATCGACGGGATTACGGCGGATGCCGTGCTGCGCCGGACGGGACCCGCCAGTGGCCTGACCCCCGTGCGCGGCCGTGGTTACCTGAGCCAGCGGGCCGCGGGCCGGGACTGGCGGGTCAGCGCGGGCGCATTCTGGCAGGTCCATCCCGGCGCGGCCGACGTGCTGACCGAGGCCGTGATGAACGCGCTCGAGCCGCGGCCGGGCGACGTGGCGCTCGACCTGTACTGCGGTGCCGGGCTGTTCGCCGGGGTGCTGGCCCCGGCGGTCGGGCCGACCGGGACCGTGGCCGCCGTCGAGGCGGACGCCGCCGCGGTCCGGGACGCCCGGCACAACCTCCGGCCGTGGCCCTGGGCCCGGGTGCACAAGGGCGACGTCACGGCGGTCCTGCGTCGCGGCGGCCGGCCCGGAGCCGAGGGGGCGGCGCTGCCGCCGGCCAGGCTGGCGGTGGCCGACCCGCCGCGTTCCGGGCTGGCCCGCGAGGTCATCGACTACCTCAGCGCGGCGGAGCACGGCGTGAGCAGGTTCGCCTACGTGTCGTGCGACCCGGCCACGCTGGCTCGCGACATCGGGCTGCTCATGGCGCGCGGCTGGGACCTCGCCGGGCTGCGCGCCTTCGACGCGTTCCCGATGACCCATCACGTCGAATGCGTCGCCACCCTGGTCACCGATCGGGGGCGGGCGGATTCACCTGCGTGAATCCCCGCCGCGCTGTGGGCGCCGGTGAGTCAGCTGCCTGGCTGGGCCGGGGATCCGCTGCCGGCGGTCCCGGTGACGTAGTAGCCGAGACCAGGGATCCGGGTCAGCAGGCCCTCGTCCTCCAGGGTGCGCAGCGCCTTGGCGCACGTCTGCCGGGCATGCCCGTATTGCTGGCTCAGAGTGGTAATGGACGGCGTCGGCATGCCGGGGGCCAGGGTCCCCTCGGCGATCTCCCGACGCAGCCGTGCGGCCAGTCGCACGTAGGCTCTTGGGTCCGATTCGTCACCTATCGACACTCTCGTACCGTACTCGATTGGCAATATTGCCAATCGCAACGCTTCGACACTAGTCGAGATTAGACGAGGAGCCCAATAGTGCGTTAGCGTCTGAAACCGTCAGGGCCGCCACGGCCGCGCGGAGCCAGATCCCTGGGCAGGTCATGATCTATTACTCGTGGACCGCACTGAGCGACAGCGATCCGGCGGCACTGAGCGACAGCGATCCGGCGGCACCGAGCGACAGCGATCCGGCGGCACCGAGCGAAGTCGGTCGGCACACGCGGGGCACCGGCGATCCCCGGCCCGCCGGGGAGCCGGTCGCCATGGGCATCACCGATGACCGGAGCCGGGCCATGCAGGCGGGCGAGGCTACCCTCGGCTCCGGCCTGGCGGCCACGGTCATCATCGAGGCGGTGCGCCCGGCCATGGCCGCGCGCACGCTGGCTCCCTGCTACGTCCGGATCGGGGTGGGATGGCTGGGCCGGTGTACCGAGGGCGGAGAGGTGACCTGGCACAGGTTCTTCCTCCGGTCCGGTCCGGATGACCAGCAGGCCGCTGTAAGGATGGGACCATGAAACTCCGCATCTTCACCGAGCCGCAGCAGGGTGCCGACTATCAGACGCTGCGTGCGGTGGCGCTGGCCGCCGAGGAACTCGGGTTCGACGCGTTCTTCAGGTCTGATCACTACCTGGCCATGGGCCCAGGCTCAGGCCCGCCAGGACCGACCGACGCCTGGGCCACGCTGGCCGCCCTGGCCGCGGAGACCAGCCGCATCCGGCTCGGCACGCTGATGAGCGCGGCGACATTCCGGCTGCCGGGCCCGCTCGCCATCACCGTGGCGCAGGTGGACCAGATGAGCGGAGGCCGGGTCGAGTTCGGCCTCGGGACCGGCTGGTTCGAGGGCGAGCACACCGCCTACGGCATCCCCTTCCCGCCGCTGCGGGAGCGCTTTGACCGGTTCGAGGAGCAGCTCGCGATCATCACCGGGCTGTGGGAGACCCCGGAAGGCGAGACATTTTCCTTCCAGGGAGCGCACTACCAGCTGACGGACTCGCCCGGGCTGCCGAAGCCAGCCCAGCGCCCGCGCCCGCCGGTTCTCGTCGGCGGCGCGGGCCCGCGCCGCACGCCGTGGCTGGCGGCCAGGTTCGCCGACGAGTTCAACGTGCCGTTCCACACCGTGGAGGACTCGGCGGCCGCGTTCGCCCGCGTCCGCGAGGCCTGCGCGGACGTCGGCCGTGATCCCTCGTCCATGACCTATTCGGTGGCCCATACGGTGTGCTGCGGGAAGGACGAAGCCGAGTTCCGCCGCCGGGCGGCCGCGATCGGCAGGGAACCGGACGACATGCGGGCCATCGGTGTCTCCGGCACGCCGGGGGAGGTGGCGGCCAAGATAGCCGAGTACGCCGGGATCGGAGCGGACCGCATGTACCTGCAGGTGCTTGACCTGCACGATCTTGATCACCTGGCGCTGATCGCCTCGGACGTGGCGCCGCAGGTGTAGCGCAGCCCGCGGAGTGCGCGCGCCGGCGGGGCGGCACGCGCCATGTCCGTTCGGGATGAATTCAGCTGAACGCGCGGCGGGCGGCGGCGGCACCGGCCGCGCTGCCCGCCCGGAAGCCGTACGTTCCCTGCTCGCGCAGTTCGGTGGCGGCGCTGACGACCGCCCCGATGGCGGCGAACGCGAACGAGCCGCCCACCGAGATCCGGCTCACGCCGGCCTCGGCCAGCTCGGCCACGGGCGGGACGCCCTCCAGGGCCAGCACGTTGACCGGCCGGTCCACCTCGCGGATCACCTGGCGGATGTCCTCGAGACGGTGCAGGCCAGGCGCGTAGAGAACATCGGCGCCGGCTTCGGCGTAGGCCTGCAGCCTGGCGATCGTGTCGGCGAGGTCGGGGTGCCCGTGCAGGTAGTTCTCGGCCCGGGCGGTGAGCACCAGGCGGACGGGGCCCGCGTGGGCGGCCTCCGCGGCCGCCGCGATGCGCGCGGCCGCCAGCCGGGTGTCGTAGATGGGGTCGTCGGCCCGGCCGGTGAAGTCCTCGACGGAGGCGCCCGCAAGGCCGACCTCGATCGCCAGCCGGATGGTCTCCGCCACCCCGGCCGGGTCGTCAGCGAAGGCGTTCTCCAGGTCGGCCGAAACCGGCAGGTCCGTCGCCGCGACGATCACCGCGGCGTGCACAATGGCTTCGTCCCTGGTCACTGAGCCGTCGTTGCGGCCCAGGGTGGCCGCGAAGCCCGAGCTCGTGGTGGCCAGAGCGTCGAACCCGAGCGACGCGAGCAGCCTGGCCGAGCCGAGGTCCCAGGGGTTCGGCATCAGCAGCGGCTCGCCCGCCCGGTGCAGGGCCAGGAACCGCTGTGCTTTGTCCGCCTGACTGATCATGCACATAACGTATCGCCCGTCACGGCAGGCGGCGGAACCGAGCGCCGCTCATAAAAGTAAAATGCCAGGTCAGCGGCGTTAGCGCCACGTGCCCCCGAATCGCTCCTGCGGCTGGGCGGTGACCCTCTGAAATGACGGTCGTAATGGTTACAGCTGGTCATTTGGCTTGCGAGCCGGTAACCGCGATGCGATCGTTGATCAGTGCGCTCGAAGACCGCCACCACCAGGAGGGTGCGGCTCGTCATCGTCCTGTCGGTGGCGGCTGCCGTGACGGTCATGATCGGCGCCATCCTGGTGGTCACGAGCGTGGTCATGCGGCTTGTGACCAAGCATGAGCCTGCGCATATGACCAGGCTGGGGCTGGACGTGGTCGCGGCGGGCATCGCGTTCGGCCTCGTGGTCCTGGTGGTATTCGCGATGGCGCGGATCGGCGGAGCCGGCCGGTCCCGGCCGAGGGCAGGCACGGCGGATCACCGGCGAGGAGCCGGCCGCCCGGCGACCGCGACAGGATCCGGCGGGCATGGCCAGCCACCGGGGCACGGCAAGGACCGGCTCCGCGCCGGCGCTTCGCCGCCCGGCAGCGGTCAGGCCCGCCGCGATGGCGGAGCGCGTCCTTCCCGGCGATCCGTACTGAACCCGACGAACGTGTACTCGCCGGGTGGCCTCATCGACGTGCCCAGGGATGGCCGCGCGCCCGGGACCCCAGAGGGCCAGAACATCCCGGAAATCCTGCGCACGGCGGGCCCCGGGCCGGCCCCGGGAGCGCCGGCCGGCGGCCGGAGCCAGGACCGGCCGTCCCCCGGCTGGGCCGGGCCTCAGCCACCGCGCCCTGGTTTCCAACCGGGGATGAGCCCGCGCGGTCCCGGCCGCGCTCCGTATGCTCCCGGCGGCCAGCCGGCGCCTCCCATGTCTCCCCGTGATCACGGGCGCCCCCGGGAGGCGCCCCGATCCGGCCACGCACCCCCGGGCCGCGAGGGCATGCCGGGCCGCGAGGGCATGCCGGGCCGCGAGGGCATGCCGGGCCGCGAGGGCATGCCGGGCCGCGAGGGCATGCCGGGCCGCGGAGCCGCCGCGCCGCCGAAACCGCAGGCGCCTCGGGAGGCCCGCCGGCCGGGTCACGCCGTCCCGCCCCGCGACTCCGGGCTGCTCCGTGACGCCGTCCCGCCCCGCGAGGGCATGCCGCGTGAGGGCATGGGACCGGGCGGGCCGGTCCGCCCGGGCGGACCGCTGCCCCCGCGCGACCCCGCTTACCCGCCGCCGCCGCCAGGCCCAGGTCAGGGCCAGGGGCCCGGCCCGGGGCGCGGGGCCGGACGGCATTCAGGCGGTCCCGGCTACGCCGCCCCCGGCGGCCGTCGGCCAGGCGCCCCGGGGCCCGCGGGGTTCCCACGGCACCCGGCAGCCCCGGGGCCTGCCGAGCAGTTCGACGGCGGGTATGCCCCCGTCATCCGCGCGTCGGATAACCCGGTCCGCCCCGCCACTGCGGTCCGGCCGCCGGGCTTCGGCCGGTCCTCAGACCCGGCCCGCCCTTCAGATCCGCTACGGCCCCCGGACCCGGCCAGGCTGCGGGCCCCGGCGCGCCCGGCCGACGAGACACCCGCTGACGTGTATGTCTACCGGGACACCAGCGGCCAGCGCGATGATCCCGTCGCCGCCCGGGGAGCTGGCGGGAACGACGCCGCCTACTGGTACGACCTGCCCGGGACCGGTGCCGGGGGAGACGTCCCGCCGCACGCGGCCGAGGAGGCGCGCGGCCCGTTCGAGCCGCTCGTGTCGTCCGCCGATCCGCCCGGCACGACACCCCGCTTCTCCGCCGGCCCCGACGCTGCCGGTCCCTACGCCGTCGGACCTGACACCGCCGAACCCGCCGCCGACCCGGACGAGGCGCCGCGCGACGACAGGCAGGAAGACACGGTGCACGCCCACGCGCGCAAGCTCGAGCAGATCAAGGACCTGTACCTGACCGCGGAGGCGATCGGCGAGGCGAACGTCGACAAGCACTTCGACCAGTTGCTGGCCCAGCAGCGCGAGCTCATCAGTGAGTACTTCAAGCATTCGAGCGCGGCCATGCCAGCGGCCGGCGGCAGCCAGGCGGCCGCGGCGGGCGCGGCGGGCGCGGCGGGCGACGCCGCGGACCGCGCGGAGCCCGGCCCTGGCGTCCCCCGGGACGCTGGTCCGCCCGCCGGCCGTCCGGCGGACGCGCCCGAGAACGCCCGCGTCGCCGCCGACCAGCCCCGCATATGGTGACTGGCGACAGGCAGACGCTGGTCATCGCGGTGCTTGGCCTGGGGGAAGCCGGTTCCCTCATCGCCCGCGACCTGGCCGCCGCGGGGGCGCGGGTCCGCGGCTACGATCCGGCGGTAACCGCGGCCGGCCTCGTCCTCGACACCGCGAGCGAAGCCGAGGCGGCGCGGGAAGCGCACGTAGTGCTGAGCGTCAACAGCGCCAAGGCGGCGGTGGACGCGTTCCAGGCCGGGATGCCTGGCCTGCGCCCGGACGAGCGCCCTGGCCTGTTGTGGGCCGACTTGAACACGGCATCCCCGGGCATCAAGCGTCAGCTGGCCGGCCTCGCCGCAGCCGCGGGCGTCGCGTTCGCCGACGTCGCGATGATGGCCCCGGTCCCTGGGCGCGGCCTGCGCGTCCCCATGCTCGCCAGCGGGACCGGTGCCGCCCGCTACGCCGCCCTGCTCGGGCCCCTGGGCGCCGACGTCGAGGTGCTCGACGGCCCGGCCGGCCTCGCGGCCAGCAGGAAACTCCTGCGCAGCGTGTTCTACAAGGGCATGGCGGCCTCGATCGTCGAGGCCCTGGAGGCAGCCCGGGCCGCGGGCGATGAGCAGTGGCTGCGCGCGCACATCGCCGCCGAGCTCGCCGGGGCCGACGCCGCCATCCTGGACCGGATCACCGACGGTACCCGCAGGCACGCGGTGCGCCGGACCGCCGAGATGGAGGCGGCCGCGGACATGCTCACCGGGCTCGGCGTGCCGTCCCTGATGGCCGAGGCCAGCCGGGCCGTGCACGAGCGCCTGGCGGGCAACGAGAGCGCGTTACGCCAGCGGCGTGAGCGCCTCGGCCAGCGGCGGGAGGGAATCGGGCTTGGCGTGGTGCGGCAGGTTCACGATGATCAGGTCGACGCCCGCGTCGCGATACGCAGCCGCCGCCGCGGCCACGGGCTCCAACCCGGTGTCCGGGTCCACGCGCACGTTGACCGAACACGTGATCTCGTCCACGTCCCGCCCGGTGGCGGCGCAGTGCCCGGCCAGTACCTCCTTGAGCTCGAGCCACTGCTCCGGGTTCTCCGCCAGGACGTTCCACTGCTGCGCCCAGCGCGCCACCGCCCGCAGCGTGCGCTTCTTGCCGCGCCCGCCGATGGTGACGGGCGGGTGCGGCCGCTGCACCGGTTTCGGCTCGCACCGCGCGTCGGTGAGCTTGACGTACCGCCCGGCGAATGTGGTGGTGGGCTGGCTCAGCAGGCCGACGATGGCCTCGACGCCCTCGTCGAACCGGTCGAACCGTTCGCGCAGCGGCGGCAGGTCGATGCCGTAGGCGTCGCACTCCATCTGGTTCCACCCGGCGCCCAGGCCGAGCTCCAGCCGCCCGCCCGAGATGATGTCCACGGTCGCGGCCATGTTGGCCAGCACCGCCGGGTGCCGGTAGACCATGCCGGTTACCTGGCAGCCGAGCCGGATCCGCCTCGTGGCCTGGGCCATCGCGGCCAGCATCGTCCAGGCCTCGAAGTTGGGCCCGGTCAGGTCGCCGGTCAGCGGGTAGAAGTGGTCCCAGTTCCACGCCGACTCGAACAGCGGGATCTCGTCCGCCGCGATCCACACGTCACGGATCTCTTCCCACGTCTGGTGCTCGGGCCGGGTCTTGATCGCGAAGCGCATGCCGGGGATGTCCTCTCGTCGCCGGATACCGACCCCTACGGCGTCATCCTAGTAAGCCACCCATTCACCACGGACGGGGTCCTTCTGCCAGCCTCGCCGCCCGCGCGCCGGCCCCGAGGGTCCGCCGGATGCCTCGCTGGCCTCATTGACCCCATCAGTACGCCAGTTCGCTTATCAGTGCGATGATCTTAGCTATCCTCGTGGAGGATTCGGCCTTAGTGGAGGAAAAGGGTTCCTATAGGGATCTGGCTCACATCGCGGGATGGTGGCGCCGGGCTGGCTGGCGTCGTGCCGGATATGACGGGTTTGCGAAGAAACGGGTGTTTCTGCCGGGTGCAGTGCGGTCCGCGGCCCGGGGTGCGTGGGCCCCGCACCCCGATAGACGGGGTCAGGGGCCCACGCACCCCAGCCCAGGTACCCGGCGGCGGCGGCATGCGGCCGGGCCCGGCGGGCTGGGCCGGGCAGCAGACCTCCGGTTCTTGCCGGGCCTGCGTGCCATCGACCCAGTGAGGCGATTCCTCGCCATTCCGCTAAGTAGCTTGATGTCAAGATTTCTCACCCGGGCCCCTCGCTAAGTAGCTTGATGTCGAGATACTGTAGGTTGGACAGCAGCGCGGGGACGCAGGGTACGAGCGAGGAGGCTCAGCAACGATGACAGCGAACAGCTTCGGCAGCCGGGCGGCCCTTGAGGTCGCGGGCGAGCAGTATGAGATCTACCGGCTGGATGCTGCAGAAGGATCGCAACACCTCCCCTTCAGCCTGAAGATCCTCCTCGAGAACCTGCTCCGCAACGAGGACGGCGCCAACATCACGGCCGAACAGGTCACCGCGCTGGCGCAGTGGGACCCGAGCAAAGAGCCCGACACCGAGATCCAGTTCACCCCGGCCCGGGTCATCCTGCAGGACCTGACCGGCGTGCCGGCCGTGGTCGACCTGGCCGCGATGCGCGAGGCCATGCGGGCCCTGGGCGGCGACCCGACGAAGATCAACCCGCTCATCCCGGCCGAACTGGTCATCGACCACTCCGTGGTGGCCGACGTGTTCGGCAGCCCGGACGCGTTCACCAGGAACGTGGAGATCGAGTTCCAGCGCAACCATGAGCGGTTCCAGTTCCTGCGCTGGGGGCAGGACGCGTTCAGCCAGTTCAAGGTGGTCCCGCCGGGTACCGGCATCGTGCACCAGGTGAACATCGAGTACCTGGCCCGGGTGGTGATGAGCCGCGACGGCACCGCGTACCCCGACACCTGCGTCGGCACTGACTCGCACACCACCATGCAGAACGGCCTGGGCGTCCTCGGCTGGGGCGTCGGCGGCATCGAGGCCGAGGCGGCCATGCTCGGCCAGCCCATCTCCATGCTCATCCCCAAGGTGGTCGGCTTCCGGCTGACCGGCGAGCTGCCCAGCGGAGCCACCGCCACCGACCTGGTGCTCACCATCACCGAACTGCTCCGCAAGCACGGCGTGGTGGGGAAGTTCGTCGAGTTCCACGGCGAGGGCGTGGCCGCGGTCCCGGTGGCCAACCGGGCCACGATCGGCAACATGTCGCCGGAGTTCGGCTCCACCTGCGCCATCTTCCCGATCGACCAGAACACCCTGGACTACCTGAAGCTCACCGGCCGGCCGCGTCAGCAGATCGCCCTGGTCGAGGCGTACGCCAAGGAGCAGGGCCTCTGGCACGACCCGGATCGCCAGGTGCGGTACTCCGAGGAACTCAGCCTCGACCTGTCCACCGTGGTCCCGTCCATCGCCGGCCCGAAGCGGCCGCAGGACCGGATCGCCCTGGCCCACGCCAAGACGGCGTTCCGCGACGCGCTGCCGAACTACGTGCCCGAAGCCAGCCTGGACAACGGCCTGGCCGGCACCTTCCCGGCCTCGGACCCGGTGGCCGCGGGAGACGGCACCCGCACGTCGAACCCGGTCCGCGTCACGCTAGAAGACGGCACGGAAACGGAAGTCGACCACGGGTCCGTGGTCATCGCCGCGATCACCTCCTGCACGAACACCTCCAACCCCTCGGTCATGGTCGGCGCCGCGCTGCTCGCCAAGAACGCGGTCGACCGGGGCCTGGCCCGCAAGCCCTGGGTCAAGACCACGCTGGCGCCCGGCTCCAAGGTGGTCATGGACTACTACGAGCGCGCCGGGCTGCTGCCCTACCTGGACAAGCTCGGCTTCAACCTGGTCGGTTACGGCTGCACCACCTGCATCGGCAACTCCGGGCCGCTGCCGCCCGCGATCAGCGAGGCGGTCAACTCAAGCGACCTGGCCGTGGCGGCGGTGCTGTCGGGGAACCGGAACTTCGAGGGCCGGATCAACCCGGACGTGAAGATGAACTACCTGGCCTCGCCGCCGCTGGTAGTCGCCTACGCGCTGGCCGGGACGATGGACATCGACATGGCCCGCGACCCGCTCGGCTCCGACACCGAGGGCAAGCCCGTCTACCTGGCCGACATCTGGCCGTCGCCGGAGGAGGTCGCCGACGTCGTGCAGACCGCGGTGGCCGAGGAGATGTTCACCCGCGACTACGCCGACGTGTTCAAGGGCGACGACAACTGGCGCGGGCTCGACATCCCCGCAGGCGACACCTTCGCCTGGGACGAGGCGTCGACCTACGTCCGCCGCCCGCCGTACTTCGACGCCATGCCGGCCGAGCCGGAGCCGGTCACCGACATCACCGGCGCGAAGGTACTGGCCAAGCTGGCTGACTCGGTGACCACCGACCACATCTCGCCGGCCGGCGCGATCAAGACGGACAGCCCGGCCGGCCAGTACCTGACCGGGCACGGCGTCGAGCGCAAGGACTTCAACTCCTACGGCTCCCGCCGCGGCAACCACGAGGTGATGATCCGCGGCACGTTCGCCAACATCAGGCTGCGCAACCAACTGGCGCCGGGCACCGAAGGGGGCGTCACCAGCAAGGACGGCGAGCAGATGTCCATCTACGACGCCTCCCGCCAGTACATCGCCGACGGGACCCCGCTGATCGTGCTCGGCGGCAAGGAATACGGCTCGGGCTCGTCCCGCGACTGGGCCGCCAAGGGCACCCTGCTGCTCGGCGTGCGCGCGGTGCTGGTCGAGTCCTTCGAGCGCATTCACCGGTCCAACCTCATCGGCATGGGCGTCCTGCCGCTGCAGTACCGGCCGGGGGAGTCGGCGGCCTCGCTCGGCCTGACCGGGAACGAGACGTTCGATATCCGCGGCATCGAGGAAATAAATTCAGGAAATATACCGAACGAGGTGACGGTGACGGCCGGCAATAAGGAATTTCGCGCCGTCGTCCGGATCGACACTCCTGGTGAGGCGGACTATTACCGGCATGGCGGCATCATGCAGTACGTGCTCAGGTCGCTCATTTAGGATCGCCGCTCTGACCGGCCGCTGACCGCGGGTGGCGCTAGGGTGGTAGCCCATGGCGAAGGATGGGTTCGATGCGACGCTGACCGGCTTCCGGCGGTGGACGGACACGACGAAGCAGAAGCTGAGCGGCGATCCGAGCACGGATGCCCGTGAGCTGGAGCCCCTGTTCGGGCTCCTGCGTGACCACCTCGGGATCGGCCGTCCGGCCGACCTCGGCCAGGGTGACCTCGAGGAACTGCTCTTGCGCATCTACCCGCGCAAGATCACCGTGCTGGACCGCGCCGACACCGAGGACACGATCCCCGCCGTCCGCGACTTCCTCGCCTACCTCGCCGAAAGCGGCGAGATGGCGGAAGCAGCGGTCCGCAAGCTGGAGCGCGAGCTGGACCGGATCGCGCCCCGGTTCGCCGACGCGGTGATGGACCCGGCGAACTGGGGAATGGCGCGTTCCTTCGTCCAGGCGATGGCGGCCGACGGCGTGGAGATGGGTGACCAGGCCGCCATCGACCGCTGGATCGCCGCGTACAACGCCCGTGTAGATCCCCTGGGGGGCATGCCCGGCCCCGGGGAGGACTTCGACGACTTCGAAGACGAGGAGGACGTCTCTTTCAAGGACGCCTTCGGGCTGCCCGACCGGCTGCCGCCGATGCGGCTGCCGCCTGAGACTGAACTTGCCGGAATGGCCCGCGGCGCCCCCATGATCGGCCAGTTGCGGGCCCTCGCCGCGTGGCTGGGCGCGGGCCGCGCCGTGACTGAGAACGCGGAACTGGCCGGCGGCGACGCGGCCGAAGCCGCCGCCGCGCTCGGCGTCGGCGTACCTTCAGCACGGGACGATCAGGCCCTGCCGGGCTTGATGGACCTGCCCCTCGTCGGGCGGATGCGGGACGTACCGCGTCTGGATTACCTGTGGCGGCTAGCCCTGGACGGGCGCTTCATCGAACTTGACGAGGACGAAAGCCATGCCGTCCCCGGCGAGGTCGCCGAGGCGTTCCAGCACGCTGACGACGACGAGGTGCTGGACATCTGGAAGATGATGTTCGCCCTCGTCATCGGGACCACGTTGGAGATCGCCGCCTCGCTGGACCCGCGCCGGTCCAGAGAGCTTGACTTCATGGGGCACGGAGCCGCATTGGCGGTGATGCTCTTCCTGGCCAGGCAGGACGGGCTCCCGGTCGGCGAGGCCAGCGAGATGATCAAGAGCGCTACGGTCAGCGAACTAGCGCCGGCCCAGGCCGCGAAGGCATGGGAGTCGTGGGTCCGCGCGCACGGTGACCCGGCCGGACTGCTGCTCGACCTGATGACCGAAGTCGGGGCCGTCCTGGTATCGGACAGCGACGACGGCGACCTGGCGCGGCTCACCCCGCTGGGCCTCGCGGCGCTCCGTACGCAACTCGTCGAGTCCGGGGTGGACGTCCCGCTGCTCCCGCCCGCCGACCAGATGACCGCGGCGGATCTGATCGCGATGGCGGACGGCGCCAGCGAAGAGGAATTCCAGGCCGAGACCGCGGCCTGGCTGGCTCACCGCACGCCCGATTCGGCCGCGAGGGACCTGCTGTCCGCCGCCGCGGAAGCCGACCCGGCCTCCCGCATGCTCGCAGTCGCCGTCGTCACCGAGTTCGGCGCTCCCGCCGAGCCCGCCTGGCGTGATGCTCTCGGTCGGCCAGAGCTGCGCGGCTACGCAAAGGTCACCCTGGCCGCGCTGGCGGGCGCCGACCCAGCGGCGGATGTGCCCGACGGCCTGGAGCTGGCCCCGGACGACCTGGCCTGGATACTCACCGACGGGCTCGTGATGGAGGGCTGGGACGAACTGGACGACGACGCCGAACATGACCCCGCGGAGCTGGCGGAGCGGCTGCGTGCGGCCATCCCGGCCGGTGAGGAACCGGCGGTGTTCGAGATGATGGCCCGGGTGCCGCACCCGGACGCGGCGAACGTCCTGACCATGGTGGGCAGGTACCATCCCGACAAGAAGGTCGCTAAGGCGGCCCGTAAGGCCGCCTACAAGGCAGCGAGCCGGCAGGCCGCCGGAATCCGGCGCTAACCTTGGCTCCGGCATAGTCGGATGCCCGGGGAGGTGAGGACCCATTACCGCCAGATCAGGCTGGGTGCTCCCGCCCCGTGTTCACGCGTGAGCTTCGGGGCGCCCGCGTTCATCCCGGAAGGCGCTCTCAATGCCTATCTCAGACTCTCCCATCGTCAGCAGGCTCCGTGCCGTCGGCTGTGTCTTCGCCGAAGATGAAGCGCGGCTGCTGAAGTCCACGGCGCGGACTCCGGCCGAACTCGACGCGATGGTGGACCGCCGCGTGGCTGGCCTGCCACTCGAGCAGGTCCTCGGCTGGGCCGAGTTCTGCGGCCTGCGGATCAGCGTGGCGCCCGGCGTGTTCGTCCCGCGGCGGCGCACCGAGTTCCTGGTCCGGCAGGCCGCGGTATTGATCCGGGGGGACGACCCTGCTGGCTCCCGGGGGGATGCCATCCCCCCGTACCCCCCTGGCGGACTCCCCGCTATTTCTCCCGGGGGGACCCATCCCCCCGGACCCCCCTTGGGAGGGGCTCCCGGCCCCCCCGTACCCCCCCGGCCTTCCCGCGAGGGCATGGCCGGGCCGGGGGATGTGATCGTTGACCTATGTTGCGGCGTCGGCGCGATCGGCGCCGCGCTGGCCGCTGCAGTAGACCGGGCCGAGGTGCACGCGGCCGACATCGACCCGGCCGCGGTGCGCTGCGCCCGGCGGAACCTCCCCGGGCCCCGGGGGCACGTCTATCAGGGTGACCTGTACGAGCCCCTGCCCGCCGCGCTGCGGGGCCGGGTCGGCGTCCTGGTCGCCAACGTACCGTACGTGCCCACCAGCGAGATCGGGTTGCTCCCGGCCGAGGCCCGGGCGCACGAGCCGCGAGCGGCCCTGGACGGCGGGGCGGACGGGCTCGACGTGCTGCGCCGGGTCGCCGCCGGAGCCCCTGAATGGCTGGCGCCCGGCGGTCACCTGCTGATCGAGACCAGCGAGCGCCAGGCGCCGTCGGCCGAGGCGGCCTTCGCCGCTAGCGGGCTGGCCACGCGGGTGGCCCGTTCGGCCGACCTGGACGCTACCGTCGTCATCGGGCGGCGTTCAGCAGGCCAGCACGTCTAGCCCCAGGTCGAGGGCGTGACTGGAGTGAGTGAGAGCACCGACGGCGACGAAATCGACACCCGTCTGCGCCACGGCTCTGGCCATATCCAGCCGCAGCCCCCCGCTGGCTTCCAGCCGGGCCGAGGGATACCGGTCGGCCATGGCCGCCGCCGCCCGCAGGTCGGCGAGGCTCATGTTGTCGAGCAGGATGAGCCGGGCGCCGGCCTCCAGGGCTTCACGGACCTGGGGCAGGCTGTCGCACTCCACCTCGAGCGGCAGCCCGGCCGAGGCCGCGCGTACGGCCGCGATCGCCGCCGCGATCCCGCCCGCCGCCACGACGTGGTTGTCTTTGATCAGCGCGGCGTCGCCGAGGCCCATCCGGTGGTTCAGGCCGCCGCCGCACCGCACCGCGTACTTCTCGAGCTGGCGCAGCCCCGGCGTGGTCTTCCGGGTGTCACGCACCGCGCATCCCGTACCGGACAGGGCATCAGCCCACGCCCTCGTCGCGGTGGCGATACCGGACAGGTGGGTGAGGAAGTTGAGCAGGGTTCGTTCCGCGCCGAGCAGGGTTCTGAGCGCGGCCCGGATGCGCAGTACCTCGGTGCCCGCGTCAATCCGGTCACCGTCCGTGCGCGTCGGCTCTGACCCCAGAACCGCCTCCGGCGGGATCCCGGCGGCATCCAGGACGGTGAGGACGACCGGAAGGCCGGCCAGCACGCCCGGCTCCCGGGCCACCACGCTGGCCACGGCCCACGCGTCCGGCCCGGCTGTCGCGGCCGAGGTGACATCGGGTCCGTACCGCAGGTCCTCGTCGAGCGCGCCGCGCACCACCCGCTCCGTGTCGCCGGGATCCAGGCCCGCGGCGAGCAGGCGTCCGGCGACTGTCGCGTTCAGGGTCATGCGCCGGCCCTCGCTCCTGCCGGGCGGTTCCTGCCGCCCGGTGACTGGCCCGCAGTCACGCGCATGACGCTATGGCGGGCTCTTCCGGCCGAGGTGTCCGGCGGTGCGTCCCGCCACCGGTGACACCCGCGGCTCTCCGCGCGGGTCAGGGCGGCCGCGGCGATGAGGATCGAGACCGCCTGCAGGTTGGTCGCCTCGACCGTGGCCACGTCCAGTCCCGCGTCCGCGGGCCGGACTTGCGCTAGCGTCTGCCGGAGGCGCTCCAGGTCCCGGTGATCGCGGATCACCCCCGCGTGCCGTGACATGGCTGCGGCCAGCGCGGGCCGGACAGCGGGGTCCACCCCCGGGCCGGCCGGGGGCAGCCGCAGGCGGCCCGGGGGCCCGGGCAGGTTCCGCCCGAGCAACCTGCCTGCCCGCCGTCCCGTGATCAGGGCCTCCGTCAGGGAATTGGACGCGAGGCGGTTGGCTCCGTGCACGCCGGTCGATGCGACCTCTCCCACGGCGTACAGGCCGGTGACCGAGGTCCGCCCGTCCATCTCGGCCCGCACGCCGCCGCAGGCGTAGTGCGCGCCGGGCGCGACCGGGATCGGCTCTGTGGCCGGGTCGATTCCCTGGGCTCGGCACAAGGCGGTCACCGTGGGGAATTCCCGCTCCAGGACGGCACGGCCCAGCGCGGTGGCGTCCAGCCAGAGGTGGTCGTCCGGCCCGTCTCCGTGCCCCATCCGCTGCTGCGCGGCCGCTGATACGACGTCCCGGGGTGCCAGGTCGCCGAGCGGATGACGGCCGGCCATGACTGACCGGCCCGCCACGTCCACCAGCACGGCGCCCGCTCCCCGCAGTGCCTCGGTGATGAGGGGGCACTGCCCCCGGGCCGCTTCCTGCCACAGCACCGTCGGGTGGAATTGCACGAATTCCATGTCTCGCAGCTCCGCTCCGGCGCGAGCGGCCAGCGCCAGGCCGTCACCGGTCAGCCCGGCGGGGTTGGTGGTCGTCGCATAGGCCTGGCCGAAGCCGCCGGTGGCCAGGACGACAGCGCGCGCCGTCACCAGGCCCACCCGCAGCGCACCATGATCGCCGGGCAAGCCCGCCAGTACCCCGCCGACCGAGCCCCGGTCGTCGGTCAGGGCGTCCAGGACGACACAGCGGGGGAGGACCCGCACCGCGCTGGCCAGCAGGGCAGCCCGGAGCGTCCGGTGAACCTCCCCGCCGATCGCGTCGCCTCCTGCGGTCACGATCCGCTTGCGGCTATGCCCGGCCTCCAGGTGGAGCGCGGCGCGCTCCAGCCGGGCACCACGAGCGGCCAGGCGGCCGATCTCGGCCGGGGCCTCGGATACCAGCGCCGCCACGGCGGCCGGGTCACACAGGCCGGCGCCCGCATCGAGAGTGTCCCGCCAGTGCAGGGCCGGGTGGTCCTCCGGGCCGATCGCGGCCGCCAGGCCGCCCTGGGCAAGTGGCGTCGCGCCCGCGCCGATGTCCTCCTTGGTGAGCAGCAGCACGCGGCGGCCGTGACCGGCCGCGGTCAGGGCCGCGGTCATGCCCGCCGCTCCTGATCCCACGACCACCACGTCGGCGTCACGCTCCCAGCGTGCCTGCGGCCGGGGCAGGTAACGGAGCTCCAGCCCGGTCATGACCCGGCCGCGATCATCGCCTGCACCGCCCGCCGGGCCCGGCGGGCCACGCCGGGGGCGACGTCGACCTCGGCGATCCCCTCGCGCAGGCAGCGCAGCAGGGCGGCCGGCGTCGTCATCTTCATGTACCGGCACACGGCGTCCGGGTTGACCGGCTCCCAGCGCACGGCGGGATTGGCCCGGCGCAGCTGGTGCAGCATGCCGGTCTCGGTGGCCACGAGCACGGCGGGTGCGGTGGTCGTGCGGGCCGCGTCCAGCATGCCCCCGGTGGACAGCACCCGGGTGCGGCCTGCCGGCAGGTCGCCCTCCCCGGCTTGCCACAGCGCGGCGGTCGAGCACCCGCATTCGGGATGGATGAACAGCTCGGCCGCAGCGTCGGCGTTGGCCTTGCGGCGCAGTTCAGCCGGGCTGATCCCGGCGTGCACGTGACACTCGCCGAGCCAGATGTGCATGTTGGCGCGGCCGGTGGCGCGTTTCACGTGCGCGCCGAGGAACTGGTCGGGCAGGAACAGGACCTCCCGGTCCACCGGGATCGACGCGACGATCTGCGCCGCGTTGGCCGAGGTGCAGCACAGATCGGATTCGGCCTTGACCTCGGCGCTCGTGTTCACGTAGGCGACAACCGCGGCTCCGGGGTGCCCGGCCTTCCACTCCCGCACCTGCGGCGCGGTGATCGTGTCGGCCAGCGAGCAGCCCGCCCGGGGGTCCGGGATCAGCACCGTCCGGTCGGGAGCGAGGATCTTGGCGGTCTCTGCCATGAAGTAAACGCCGGCGAACACGATGACGCTGGCCGTGCTCGCCGCGGCCAGGCGCGACAGCGCCAGCGAGTCGCCGACATGATCGGCGACGTCCTGGATCTCGGGGGACTGGTAGTTGTGCGCCAGGATCACGGCATCACGCTGCGCCGCCAGCCGCCGCACCTCCGCGGCCCAGTCCCCGTCGGCCTGCTCTGCGGGTGCGTCGGTAATGGTCATGGCCTGCCCCTATCTGCCGCCGAGTTTTCGACTTAGAGTATAAAACAATTTTCGCCTCATAGTCCAAAACTTGGCGCCCGGGCGGCCGGCGCAGGTCCGGGTGTGGCGGGATCCGCCCTCGTCGCGGCGCAGGTCCGGGTGTGGCGGGATCCGCCCTGGTCGCGGCGCAGGTCCGGGTGTGGCGGGATCCGCCCTCGTCGCGGCGCAGCCACGCGGAGCACCCTGTCTTTCCTGGCGCGGAGGATGCGGGTCAGTACCATGCGAACGTGCCGGAGAATGAGTCGCAGGCGTCCGGGCCTGGCCTCGGCCGGTCTGCCCGCCGGGGCGGACCGCCCGGGCTGCCTGAGCGGATCGCTCAGCAGGCGCGGCCGGGTGAGCGGTTCGCCCACGAAGTGCTGGCCGTTGTCCTCCAGGTCCGCCGTAACAGCCTGCACGTCCTGCTCTGGCAGCGGGCCGCGGCGCCGTTCGAGGGGCTGTGGGCGCTGCCCGGCGGCCCGCTGGGAGCAGATGAGCGCCTCGGTGCGTCCGTGGGGCGGCATCTGGCGGCCAAGGTGGACCTCACCGGCATCGCTTACCTGGAGCAGCTGGAGACCCGCAGTGATCCCGGGCGGGATCCCCGGGGCCGCGTCCTGGCCACGGCCTACCTGGCCCTGGTATCCGCTGATGTCGAGCCGCGCATTCCCGCCGACACCGAGTGGCACTGCGTCCAGGACCTGCCCCGGACCGCGTTCGACCACGGGTCGATCGCCGAATCGGGGCGAGACCGGCTACGGGCCAAGCTGTCCTACACCAACATCGGCTTCGCCCTGGCCCCCGATACCTTTACCATCGCCCAGCTGCGGGACATCTACGCCGCCTCGGCCGGCCATCCGGTCTCGGCGACCAACCTGCAGCGGGTCCTGACCCGTCGCGGCGTGATCGAGGCCACGCCCGCGGCCGCCCGGCCGACGTCGGCCGGCGGCAGGCCGGCCACGCTCTACCGGTTCGCGGCCCGCACCCTGGTTGTCACGAACCCGTTCGCCGCATTCCGCCCCCCGTCCGGGCGTCAGGGGCCCATTGCCGCTCCCTGACCCAACTTGCCAGGCTCGGGGGACGGCTTGTTGAAGGCGAAGATCGCCATGACCAGGATCGGGAGGAACAGGAACGCTTATACCACCACCGCCCAGGCGGTGAACCCGTGCTTGGCTGTCAGCCGCCGCCTACGCACCGAACTGCTCCTCCTTGGTGGCGAACAGGATGTACACGACGACGAACACGGAAAGCGCCGCCATCAGCGCGATCGACAGGGCCGAGCCGAACGGCTGGTTCTGGGCCTGGTTGAACTGGTCGCCGATGACGTTCCCCACGAACTCGTAGTTTCCGCCGCTCAAGATGTTGGGGATGATGTACTCGCCGGTCATCGGGATGAAGACCAGGAGCGCCCCGGTGACCACGCCGGGCAGGGTGAGCCGGAGCGTGATCTCGCGGAACGCCGTGAACGGGCGCGCTCCCAGGTCGGTGGCGGCTTCGATCAGCGTCCAATCCATCCGCTCCAGGGAGGCGAACACCGGCAGGATGAACAGCGGCAGGTAGTTGTAGACCAGGCCGACGCCCACGGCGTACTTGGTGTAGAGGATGTTGATGCTGTGCGGGAACAGCGCGTAGTGCTGGAAGACGGTGTTGACATCGCGCTTGTAGGGCGGGACGCCGACTGCGTCCGTGCCGCCGATCAGGATCTCGCCCTCATCCGGCTGCTCGAAGCCCGCGATCAGCCGCAGTGACGTGGTCTTGCCGCAGCCGGATGGCCCGAGGAGCGAGAGGAACTCGCCCTTAAGAGATCGTTTCAGAATGCGCTATCCAGGCGGCGGAAGGTCGTGCCCGGGGAGCCGCGTCCGCGCCTCGAGCTTGCGGGCCGGCGGCCGGATGCCGGGCGCGTGAACCAGCCCGTCCTGGGGTGCAATAGAGAGGCGATGGATGACGACGACCTGGTCGCCCGGATAGCGGCCGGCGACGACGCCGCCCTGCGGGAACTGTTCGGCAGGCACGCGGCGTGGCTGGCGGCCCGGCTGCGGGCGCTGCTGCCCGCGGCCGACGTGGAGGACGTGCTGCAAGAGACGTTCCTCGCGGCCTGGCGCGGTGCGAGCGGTTACCGGCCGCAGGGCGCCTGCGGCGGCTGGCTCTGGGGGATCGCCCGCCGCCAGGCCGCGCTCCTGCTCCGCCGCCGGAATCCCTCGGGACAAGCCGAGATCGCGCTGCCTGCGGATTTCGGGTCGGACCAGCTGGCCGCCGGCCGTCAAGCCGACCCGGCCGAAACCGCGCTGGCCCGGGCCGAACTAGCGGTCGCGGTCGCGGCCCTGGGGCCGGCCGGGAGCCCGGAACGCGAGGTGTGGCGGCTGATGTACGAACAGGACCGGCCGGTGGCCGAGGTCGCCGAACTGCTCGGCGTGCCGCCCGGCACGGTGAAGAGCCGCGCTCACCGGGCCCGGCGGCTGCTCCGCGCCGTCCTGCGGGACGACCCGGCGGCGGAAGGAGGCGCGAGATGAAGGACACCGGGGGCCTCCCTGAGGCCCCGGCCGACGTGGACCTGGGCCGGGTGTGGATCTCGGTGGCCACGCAGGTGTGGCGCAGGCAGCCGGGCTGGCTGGAGCGGGCCGCGGGTCGGCTGCTGCGCTCGCCCGGCCTGGCCCGGGCCCTGCTGACCACGCCGTCGCTGCTGGTGCCCTGGCTGCTGACCAGCATCGTGGTGCTCGCCGCGGGGGCCGCCGCGACGATGAACAGCGGCCAGCCGATAGTGGCGCTGCTGGCGCCGGGCGTCGCGGCGGCCGCGATCGCCTACTCCTACGGGCCCGGCATCGACCCGGCCTGGGAGCTGTGCTGCAGCATGGCGGTCAGCGACCGGATGGTGCTCCTGGTCCGGGGGCTCGCGGTGTTCGCGGTGAACGCCGTGCTCGGGCTGGCCGCCGCGGCCCTCTCGGCCGTCCTCAGCGCCCCGGCCGCGTCGGCCTCCGGCGCCGCGGCCGCGGCGGTCACCTTCGGCTGGCTGATCCCGATGACCGCGGTGTGTGCCTTCGCGCTGGCCGTGGCCACGGTGGCCCGGTCGGCGAACGCGGGCGCGGCGGCCGGGGTGGGCGCCTGGCTGATCACGGTGCTGTCCGGCCGGGTGGCCAGCGGGCATTTCGCGGCCGCCGTCACCGACACCGTCCTGTTCCTGCCCTACCTGGCCATCGGCGCGGGCTGCGCCGCGGTCGTCCTGTACGCGACGCGGATCCCGAGAGGAACGTATCGATGAATGTCGAGATCACCGACCTGACCAGGCGGTTCGGCCGGAGTCAGGCCGTCGCCGGGGTGAACCTGCAGGCCGGTCCCGGGGTGTTCGGCCTGCTCGGCCCGAACGGGGCAGGCAAGACCACGCTGCTGCGCATGATGGCCACCGTGATCCCGCCGACCAGCGGCCGGCTGCGGCTGCTCGACCGCGACCCGGGCGCCTACAGGCCCCGCCGCGAGGTGCGGCGCAGGCTCGGGTACCTGCCGCAGAACCTCGGCTACTACCCGGGCTTCACGGTGACGGAGTTCGTGGAGTACTTCGCGCTGCTGAAGGAGATGCCGGCCGCGCGGGTGCCGGCCGCGGTGGCGACCGCGGTCGAGCGGGTCGACCTCGGCGGCAGGGCCAAGGCGAAGCTGCGCACCCTGTCCGGCGGGATGCTCCGCCGGGTCGGCATCGCGCAGGCCATCGTCAACGAGCCTGAGCTGCTGCTGCTCGACGAGCCGACCGCCGGGCTCGACCCCGAGCAGCGGGTCCACTTCCGCGTCCTGCTCCGCGACCTCGGCCAGCGCGCCACCGTGGTGGTGTCCACCCACCTCGTGGAGGATGTCGGCGCCGCCTGCTCGGAGGTCGCGCTGATGGACCAGGGCCGGATCGTCTTCCACGGCACCCCGGCGGAGCTGACCGCCCGGGGCACCGAGCAGGGCACCGGCGACGCGCCACTGGAACGCGGCTACACCGCCGTGCTCGCCGCGGCCCGGGCATGACCGCCGCCAGCGCCCCGGCCGCCCCCCGGCCACGGCCGGCCGGGCGCCGGGCCGGAACATCGATCCCCGCCTCGGGCCGGCTGCTGCGGCTGGAACTGCGTCACAACGCGATGCTGTGGCTGCTGCCGCTGGCCTGGGCGCTGTTCTGGGTCAACGGCTACCGGGAGATCATGGCGGTGCCGCCGATGTGGAACCTGCGCGCGATGACGCTGCAGAACCGGCTGCTGCTCGACCTCACCATCCCGGTGGTCGGCGCGGCCGCGTGGATGGGGTCGCGTGAGGGCCGCCGGAGCATCACCGACCTGGTGGCGGTCACCGCCCGGCCGCGCTGGTCCCGCCAGCTGGCCACCTGGGCCGCCACCACGGCCTGGGCCGAGGCCGGCTGCCTGGGCTGCATCGCCGTGGTTTACGCCGCCACCGCCCGGCAGGCCTCCTGGGGCGGCCCGCTCTGGTGGCCCGCCGTGGTCAGCGTGGCGGGCGTCCCGGCGCTGACCGCGATCGGGTTCGCCGCCGGGGCCTGGTTCCCCGGCCGGTTCGTCACGCCGCTGGTCACGGTCGCGGTGTTCTTCGGGTTCGGGTTCAGCACGCAGGCGGCCTCCGGGGACCACTCGTACTGGCAGGTCTCGCCGCTGACCGCGGGTGCCTTCGACATCGGCGCCGCGCCCGGGGTGGGCACCTTCTACCGCTACCTGCCCGACCTGTCCATCGCCCAGGTGATGTTCACCGGCGGGCTCGCCGCCGCGATCCTCGGGGCGCTGGGCCTGTCCGGCGGCCGCGGCGGCCGGAGCCTGGCCACGGCCCTGACCGCGGCGCTGGCCGCGGCCGGCCTGGCGGCGGCCGGGACGGCGGTCGCGCTGGCCGGCACCGGACGGCTCGACCCGCACGGCATGATCGTCATCCCGGCGCTGCACGACGCGGCCAGCGACCAGCCGCTCCGCTACACGCCGGCCTGCGGCCGCACCGCGATCCCGGTCTGCCTGAACCCCGCGTACTCGGCCTTCCAGCCGGCCGTGGCGTCCGTCCTCGGGCCCGAGCTCACCGAACTGGCCGGCCTGCCCGGCGCGCCCGCCCGGATCAGCCAGGTCGCCGAGGTCTACCGGCAGGAACCGGGCAACGGCATCACCAGCCTCGCGGGCGTACGCAGCGACTCAGCATTTATCCTGCCCGATCAGGTGCCTGGCCAGCGGGGCGTGACCAGCGCCCAGTTCGCCGCCGAACTGGAATGGACGCTGGGGCTGCAGCTGGTGCAGGATGTCGTCCTTGGCGGCGGCAACGGCCAGGCGGGCGCCCCGGCCCCGGCCCAGCTGGCGGTGATCGGCGGATCGGCGCGGTTCACGCTGCCGCCCGACGGGCCCAGGCCCGAGTCGGTATACGGCCGCCTGCTTCCGGTGCCGGGCAGCCCGGCCGATCTCGCGGCCCGGCGGTTCGCGGCGCTGTCGCCCGCAGCCAGGCACGCCTGGCTGGCGGCGCACCTGGCCGCGCTGCGGGCAGGCCGCATCTCGCTCGCGCAGCTGCCGTGACGGCTGACGCGGTGCGCCTGGTGCGCCTGCACGCCGCGAGCCGCAGGTTCCCGGCCGCCCTGATCCTGCTGGCGGCCTGCGCCGCCGGGCTGCGGGGCGCACTGTACGGGCACTGGGACGACTACGGCGCCCTGCAGCTGCCGCTGGTGTTCGAGGCCGGCTGCGCGGCCGTCATCGCGGTCACGGCCGGCAGCCCGTTCGGTGAGCCAGAACGGGCGACCGGCCTGCGGCTGCCGCTGCTGCGGCTGGGCGTCACGGTCACGCTGACCGCGCTGGCGGTCGGCGCGCTGGCCGCCGCCGGGACCGGGGTGCCGCTGTCCGGCGGCTTCGTGGACGTGCTGCGGAACGTGGCCGGGCTGACCGGCATCGGCCTGCTGTGCGCCGCCGTGCTCGGCGGCCCGCTCGCCTGGACCGGCCCGCTCGCCTACCTGCTGGTCGGCGTGTACGGGCTGTACACCGACTGGCACCCGCCGACCCTGACCACGCCCTGGATCTGGCCGGCCCGGCCGCCGCACGACGCCGGCGGCGCGCTGTGCGCCGCCGTGGTCTTCGCCGCCGGGCTGGCGGTGATCACGGTCCGCGGCGCGCGGCCAGCCGCGGGCGACTGACGGCCCGGGCTAGAAGCCGGGGAAAAGCTGCCGCAGCTCGCCGAGGTCGACCCCGGCGTGCTCAGCCGGCGGGGTGTGCGCCTCGTCCATCCGCCCGTAGGTCAGCCGGACGAACGCCTCGGCGGGCAGCCGCAGCTCGGACACGCCGGGCTCGGGCGGGCCCGCGTCGCCGGACGGCGTGAGCGTGACTGCCTCGCCCGTCTCCAGGGTGAACCGGCGTTGCGGGTCGGTCGTGGACACCCGCACCTTGCGCTGCTGGCCGTCCGGCTTGCCGCTCCTGGCTACGAGCTGGTCCAGCGTGTCGATGAGCAGGGCGACGGCATCCGGGGCCAGCGTGGCCGCCGGGTCGAGCGCGACCACGACGTCCCAGGTATGGATGGCGTGTTCACTGACGCGCATCCGCGCCAGCCCGGCGGTGCCGAGTTCCATCCCGAATATCTTCAGGTGCAGCCGCGCCTGCTGATCCGCGTCCAGGGACTCGAACCGTTCCAGGGTCGCCTGGTCGGCGCGCAGCGCATCCGATGCCTGGGCCTGCGGGTCCTTGGCGTTCCAGCTGTCCCAGATCGGCATGAAATCGTCGCGGCCGGGCGGTTCCTTCCCGGTCAGCCCGGCGTCGAGGAACATGCCGAAGATCTCGGCCTGCGACCCCAGGTGGGACAGCACTTGAGCAATCGACCACTCGCTGGCGTACGATCGCTGTTCCAGCTGGTCCGGGCGGAGCGGCTCGACGCTGGCTCGCAACCGGTCGTGGGAGTGCCGCAGCGCGCCGATCCACGGGCCTGGGCTGGGTTCCATGTTTGTCTCCGTTGCTCGCTGGCATCTGGGGGGAATCCACTGCGCAGCCTACCCCGGTGCCCGGTGCTGTCCGGAGGGTACCCTCCACATCGCCTATCATGAGGCCATGAGGGCCGGCCAGCAGCTCCCGGATGACCAGGCTGGCGGCACGCCCGCGGCCCAGGATCCCCGGGGGGCCGCGGACCCGGAGGCCTCCCGCCGGCTGCGGGCCGACGCCGCGCGCAACCGTGCCGCGATCGTGGCGGTGGCCAGGGACGTGTTCGCCGAGCAGGGTCTGGAGGCGCCGCTCGAGACGATCGCCGCGCGGGCCGGCGTCGGCATCGCCACCCTGTACCGCCGGTTTCCCAGCCGCGAGAAGCTCGTCGCCGCCGCGCTCACCGAGAAGGTCGCCGAGTACGCCGCGGCCGCCGAGCAGGCCCTGGCCGCCGCTGATCCCTGGGACGGCTTCGCCGGCTTCGTGCTGCGCATCTGCGAGCTCCAGGCCGGCGACCGCGGGCTGTCCGACCTGCTGTCCATGACCCTGTCCGCGGATGAGCAGGTCGAGCAGCTCCGCCGGACGGCCAACGAGCGGGTCGTCGCGCTGATCGACCGGGCCAAGGCGGGCGGCGGGCTGCGTGCGGACTTCGTCGGCGAGGATCTCGTGCTGCTGCTGATCGCCACGGCCGCGGTGATGCACGTGACCAGAGCCGACGCGCCCGGCGCCTGGCGGCGGTTCGTGGCCATGGCCCTCGGCGCGTTCCGGCGCCAGGACGCACCGGACCTGCCTGAGCCGCCCACCACGGCTCAGATGACCCGGGCCATGGTCCGGCTGGCCACCGAACGCGGCTGCGGCGGGCGCGGCTGACGACCGGCCAGCCCGCCGCTGCCCCGCCACCAGCCCGCCGGGTCGGCTTGACGGGCCTCGGATCTGCTCATCAAGATTGAGTGTGGGAACCCCGGCCTTCAGGCCGGGGGAGGAAACGCCGCTCCACCTCCCCCGGAATGTCAGTGCGATGTGCTACTTTCAAGCTGCCCGCAAGAGCCAGGCGGGCACCTGTACCACCTGGTACGGAACTGCGGCAGGGCATGCCGTGGCTGCGCGGGGAGGCTTCCGGGATGTCGGGCCGGTGAACCGCGAACTTACAGCGCGACCGCAGGTCGCGGCTGGAATCCCCGCCCTTCAGGGCGGCGGAGGATGCCAACGGGGGGCCAGCTGACCCAGCACGCGGACGGTGCGGGCCGCCCGGCGGCCGGCGGCCGTATCAAGGACGCCCCCGCCGCCGGGGGCCCAGTGCCCCACCAGCCCGGCCGGCCCTGGCTCGGCCGGCGTCACCTCATGGCCGCCTACGCCGTGTTCGGCGCGTACGCGGTCGCCGCCGCGGTCTTGTCCGGCGGCCGGGACCAGGTCTGGGCCATCTGGGCCGCCTGCGGCTACGCCGTCGCCCTGGTCATGCTGTGGCGCGGCCGCGGCCGGATCACCCCCGTCCTGGTCTCGGTGGCGCTGGCCGTGCTCGCGCCGCTGCTCTGGCTGTCGGTCGCCTATCCGCTCGAGGACGGGATGTTCGTCATCGACCGGTCCGCGACGCTGCTGCTCCACCACGGCTTGCCCTACCTGTCCGCCGCGCAGGTCACCTACTGGCGGTCCTACAACCCCTACCTCCCGCTCATGACCCTGTTCGGCCTGCCGAGCGCGGCCGGGCTCGGCGGCCTGGCGGGGAACTCCGGGGTGTGGATCGCGATCGGCACAGTGATCCCGCTCGCCGCGGCGTTCCGGATCGCCATGCCTCCCCGGGGGGACGACCCCCGCTGTCCCTCCCGGGAGGGCACGCACCGGGACCGTCCCGCGCGCCGCGACGCGCTGCTGGCCGCCGCCGTGGCGGTGGCCTCGCCGGTGATAGCGCTCAACCTGGCCGTGATCACCACCGACCCGCCCGTGCTCGCGCTGATCTTGCTGGCCCTGGCCCTGGCCGCGCCGGGACGATCCGCCGGGCTCGCCGGCATCGCCGGCTCCGGCGTCGCGCTGGGCGCCGCCTGCGACCTGAAGTCGACCGCCTGGCTCGCCGTCCCGGTGCTGGCCGCGATGTTCGCGGCCCGCGACGGCGCGCGGGCCGCGGGCCGCTTCGTCGCGGCTGTCGTGGTCACCATCGCGGTCCTCGTCGCCGCCCTGGCCCCGGCCGCGCTCACCTCGCTGAGCGGCGCGAACGCCCTGGTGCAGAACAGCGTGCTGTTCCCGCTCGGCCTCACCCGGTACAAAACCCCGGCCGAGAGCCTGCTGCCCGGGCACCTGCTCACCTCGATGGGAACGGCCGGGCACGTGCTGTCGGTCGGCCTGCTGCTCGCGGCCGGGCTCGGCATCGCCATCTCGCTGGTAATCCGGCCGCCCCGCGACGTCCCGGCGGCGGCCCGGCGGCTGGCCGTCGGGCTGGCGCTGATGTTCCTGCTCGGGCCCGACATCCGGTTCGGCTACTTCATCTACCCCCTCGGCCTGATCGGCTGGCTCGCCCTGAACAAGCCCGCCCTGGGCGGTCCCGGCCCGGACGGGCTTGTGAAAGGCTGACCGGGAAGAGACGGCGGGGCAGTGGCGGAAGGGAGAGTACGAGCATGCGCGTGGTAGTGGGCGAGAGCCTGGGCGGGCCTGAGGTGCTGAAGCTCACCGAGCGGGAGGCGCCGCGGCCGGGACCGGGCCAGGTGGTGGTCGACGTCGCCGCGGCCGGGGTGAACTACATGGACATCTACCAGCGTGAGGGCGTGGGCAACTACCGGACCGAGCCGCCCTTCGTGCCCGGCGCGGAAGGCGCGGGCGCGGTTGCCGCCGTGGGGGAGGGCGTCACCGACCTGGCCGTCGGCGACCACGTGGCCTGGGCCGGCCCGGGCAGCAGCTACGCCGAGCAGGTCGCGCTGCCCGCGAACCGGGTCGTCCCGGTTCCGGACGGGGTGAGCCTGCAGGTCGCCGCCGCCGCCATCTTGCAGGGCATGACCGCGCACTACCTGGTCACCAGCACCTACCCGGTGCACGAGGGCGACGTCGCCGTGGTGCACGCGGCGGCCGGCGGGGTCGGGCTGCTGCTGACCCAGCTGGTGAAGCGCCGCGGCGGCATCGTCGTGGCGACCACCTCGGGCGGTGAGAAGGCCGAACTCGCGCTCGGCGCCGGCGCCGATCACGTCGTCGGTTACGACCGCTTCCGTGCCATCGTCGACGACGTGACCGAGAGCGCGGGCGCGCACGTCGTGTACGACGGCGTCGGCAAGGACACGTTCGACGACGGGCTCGCGGCGCTGCGACCGCGCGGCATGATGGTCCTCTACGGAGCCGCGAGCGGCCAGGTGCCGCCTGTCGACCCGCAGCGGCTGAACAGCGGCGGATCGCTGTTCCTCACCCGGCCTACCCTGGTGCATTACATCGCCGACCCCGCGGAACTGCGGTGGCGCGCCGGCGAGGTGTTCGACTGGATCGCCAAGGGCGAGCTCGACGTGCGCATCGGCGGCACCTATCCGCTCGCCGACGCCGCCCGGGCGCAGGACGACCTGGCCGGCCGGCGGACCACCGGCAAGCTGCTGCTCCTGCCGGGGCTGTAACCCGGCCGGGGCTGTAACTGCGGCCGCGTGCCAGCTGCAGCCACGTGCCGCCGGGGCACGCACCACGGACCCGTTCGGGCCGAAAAGAATTTTTCTTTTCATATAACTTTAGTTGCTGATGCCTAAATACCAGGCCGCCAGCGTCCGCCGGCCGTATGAGATCACGCTGCTCGCCGTCGCGGTCGCGGCGGCCGGCCTCAACCTGCGTACCGCGATCACCAGCCTGCCGCCGCTCTTCCCCGACCTGCAGACCCGGCTGCACCTGTCGCCGGCCGCGCTGTCGCTGCTCGCGGCGACGCCGGTGATCTGCTTCGGCGTGGTCTCCGCCTTCGCCGCCTGGCTGAACCGGCGGTACGGCGAGGAAGCGATCCTGCTGGTCGCGCTGATCCTGCTCACCGCGGGCCTGCTGCTGCGCGGCGCGGCGCCGGGGATCATGCTGTTCCCCGGCACCGCGCTGGCGGCGAGCGCGGTCGCCGTCCTCAACGTGCTGCTCTCCAGCCTGGTCAAGCGGCGCTGGCCGGAACGGGCCGGGCTGCTCATCGGCATCTACCTGACCGCGCTGTCCGTGGGCGCGATCCTGTCGTCGCTGCTCAGCGTGCCGCTCTACCGCAGTTCCGGTGGTTCGGTGCGGCTGGCGCTCGGCCTGTGGGCGGTCCCCGCCGCGCTGGCCGCGCTGCTGTGGCTGCCGCAGCTCAGGTACCGCACGGCCGGCACCGATCCGTCCGCCGGCACCGATCCTGCGGCCGGCCTGGCGCCCGCGGCGGACGGCGTGACGGCGCCGGCCCCGGCGCGGCCCGGCATCAAGGTGTACAGGTACGCGCTCGCCTGGCAGGTCACCGCGTTCATGGGGCTGCAGAGCCTGCTGTACTACGCGGCTCTGTCCTGGCTGCCGACGATCTTCCGGGACCGCGGCGACTCGGCGGTCACGGCCGGCAACCTGCTCGCGCTGATGGGCGTCGGCAACCTCGCCACCTCGCTCATCGTGCCGGTGCTCGCTCACCGCCGCCCCGGCCAGCGCGCACTGGTGGTGCCCAGCCTGATCGGGACGGCGGCCGGCCTGGCCGGATCGCTGTGGGCGCCGCTGGGCACGGCGCCGCTGTGGGTCCTGGTCCTCGGCGTCAGCCAGGGCTCCTGCCTCGGCCTGGCCATCTTCTTCATGATGGCGCGGGCGCCCAGCGCGGGCGTCGCCGCCTCGCTGTCCGCCTTCGCGCAGTCGGTCGGCTACCTGGCCGCCAGCGCCGGCCCGCTGGAGGTGGGGCTGCTGCACACCGCCACCGGCAGCTGGAACATACCGGTCGCCCTGCTGCTCGTGCTCTGTGCCGCCGAACTCGCCACGGGTGTCCTGGCCGGACGTCCGCTGGTGCTGCCCGCGGCCCAGGCCAGCCCGCAGTCCCCGACACGCGTGTCGGGGACCAGGCGGGCGCGATGAGCTATCTGGGGCCCGACCTCGTACACTCGGTTCGATTAGCGTTCCCCATCAGGCCCGCGCAGCACATGAGGAGCACGCCGTGACCCTGCTGGAGTGCATCAAAGGCCCCGAGGACCTGAAGGGACTCGGCCAGGACCAGCTCACCCGCCTGGCCGGGGAGATCAGGGACCTGCTGATCGAGACGACCACCAGGACCAGCGGCCACCTCGGCCCGAACCTCGGCGTGGTCGAGCTCACGATCGCGATCCACCGGGTCTTCGACTCGCCGAAGGACAAGATCGTCTTCGACA
>WNGL01000338.1_pt1 | contig 85650 bp, 77 predicted proteins | sample 5400591 | NCBI WGS metagenome assembly WNGL01 (sample SAMN13153377, study PRJNA577476) | soil metagenome | isolation source: 80 cm soil or saprolite under Garry oak tree replicate 1 | place: USA:California | collected 2016-06-15 | reverse complement strand
TCCTGGAACAGAAGGGGTGGCTGCGCCATCCAGAAAATGCTGCGAAGCCACCTTTTAATCAGCTCATCTTTTCCACCCGAATCGCAGCGGCTTTGAACTCCGCGGTCCCTGACTTCGGGTCCGTCGCGTCGATCGTCAGGAGGTTCGTTGCAACATCGTCCGGAAAGTGTAGCGTCATGAACGTGAGTCCAGGCCGGAGCGACTGATCGCGGCGCACCGGTACTGTAACCGCGCCACGGCGCGAGTGCACTCGGACAACCTCTCCATCTTGAACCCCCAGGCGCTCCGCGTCCTCAGGCGAAAGATCGAGCGTCTCACCGCGGCGCATGGGTGAGCGATAGCCGGATGTTTGGACGCCGGTGTTATATTCATCCAAACGCCGGCCGGTCGTGAGCCGCAGAGGAAAATCGGGCGACAATCGCTCGACAGGCGGATCGTGCTCGACCGGAACGAATGAAACCCGCGGACCATTCAACGGGCGTTCCCAAAGCCGGCTATGAAGGAAAAGCTCACCCGGATGATTCTGGTCGTAACAGGGCCATTGAATGCCATTCAACGCTTCAAGCCGGGCGTAGCTCATTCCAGCGTGAACGGGGCTGAGCGCGCGCACTTCGTTCCAGATGCGCTCTGCGTTTGGCTGTCCCCAGTCGTGGCCCAGCCGCCTGGCTATATCGAACAGGATCGCGATATCGTCGCGAGCGCCCGGCGGCGGTTCCAGCGCCTTTCGCACGCGCTGAACGCGGCGCTCGCTGTTCGTCACCGTGCCTTCGCTCTCGCACCAGGCGGCAGCGGCCGGCAGCACAACGTCCGCAAGCTCGCCGGTCTTCGTCAGGAACATGTCTTGAGAAACTACGAATTCCAGCCCTTCCAGGAGGTGACGTGCGTGATTCTGGTCGGCTTCCGACTGGAGCGGGTTCTCGCCGATGACATATAGGGCGCACAGGTCTCCGCGTTCCATTGCTTCGAACATCTGAGACAGATGCCATCCTTTCTTTGGAGGAACCGCGTGGCCCCAATATTTTTCAAACTTGGCGCGAAGCGCGTTATTTTCGATGTGCTGAAATCCGGTCAGACGATCCGGCAACGCGCCCATGTCGCCGCCGCCCTGAACATTGTTCTGGCCCCGCAGCGGATTGAGTCCGCAGCCATAGCGCCCGACATGTCCCGTGAGCAGAGCGAGGTTGATAAGAGCCAGAACGTTGTCCACGGCGTTGTGGTGTTCGGTGATTCCGAGCGTCCAACAGATCATCGCCTTGTCGGCTCGAGCATAAGTGTGCGCCATCTCCCGAATAACACTTGCCGGCACACCCGTCTCACGTTCGGAATATGCGAGCGTGTAGGGCTCGACAACGCGCTGGTAGTCTTCGAACGCGGTCGTCGCATTGTTGATAAACTCCTTGCACTCCAGGCCCGCCACGATGATTTCACGCGCCATCGCATTGGCGAGTGCGATGTCCGTCCCCACGTCGAGGCCCGCCCACACGTCGGCCCATTGAACGGAGGTGGTTCGCCGTGGATCGACCGCGTAAAGGCGAGCTCCGTTTCGAACGCCTTTCAGGACGTGATGGAAAAAGATCGGATGCGTCTCCCGGGCGTTCGACCCCCAGAGAAGAATGAGGTCGGTCTCTTCGATCTCCTGGTACGAGTTGGTGCCACCGCCTGCGCCGAAAACCGTCGCCAGACCGACGACGCTCGGGGCGTGTCAAGTACGGTTACAGCTATCGATGTTGTTGCTTCCGATCACCAGCCGAGCGAATTTCTGCGCGATGAAATTCATTTCGTTGGTGCTCTTGGAGCAACTGAAAAGCCCGAAACTCTGAGGACCGTGCTTCTCAACTACAGCCACCAACCCCTGCGCCGTGCGATCCAACGCCTCGTCCCAACTGGCCGGACGCAGGGCGCTGTGGCGTCCTTTGTCACGAACCAGCGGCTGAGTGAGGCGGACATACGGCTTTGGCTTCGACATAGACCCTCCGCGTGGAAGTATACAAGAAAACGCGGATTGGCGGGTGGCGCGGGCTCTGTGAGCCGCGGGCTGGGGAAAGACGCGCGGTCACAGCCCGCGCAGTTGTGGCACAGTCCCGTCCGGTGAAACAGAAATTGAAAGTTTCTATTTGATTTTGTGGAACGCGTCGGGATTTGTGCGCTAAATTAGTCCATTCGTTTGTCAGGATGAATCTGATTTCGCGCTTGAGGAGGAGTAAGTGATCACTAATGAACCCGAAAGACAATCCGCCCCAGAATTTCGTTTGGATGTGAAACTTCGTGATGTCTTAACTTCCGGGCAGCGCGGTACAACGCAGGCGGCTCTCGCTGTTGAGGAAGGCTTACCGGAACCGATCTATCCGCAATTCCCAGAAGAGAGGTGGAAGACCGAGCGAGCCTACCACAACTTCAAAGCCTGGCGAACGTGGAAAAGCCTGGGGGCGCCGTACTTCAAACACCGGCTGATGCCGGGCGAGCTTCAGCCGCTGATCTCGTATCTGTTCACCGAATGGAAGTGCAATCTCGATTGCCATTACTGCTGGTCATACGACAACAGCGTGAAGGGCATGACGGAGCCGGTCGCCAGGCAATCCATCGATTGGCTGCATTCCACCGGCAACCGGCTACTGGCGCTGATGGGTGGTGAGCCGCTGCTGCGACCGAAGTTCATTCACAAGATCGTCTATTACGCGGCGAAAAAGGACTTCCTCGTGTACCTGCCGACCAATGGCAGGCTGATGAAACCGGATGTGATCGATCGGCTTGGTGATGCCGGTCTCGGAACGGTGAATCTGGCCGTCGATTGCATCGACGAAAAGCCAGGTCTGGCCAAGGCTCTGACGCCGATTCGCCCGTATTTCGAGTACCTGATAAAGAACATGAGGAAGTATTGCTACTCGGCATTTTTCAACGTCTGCATCTGCCGGACGAACATGGACGATGTGAAGACACTCACCGAGCTTGCTCACGATTACAACATCGGCATTGATTACCATATTGTCGAATCGCCTCTGATCGATGCGCCTCACTTTAAACATCTCGATCAGAACAGCACGTTCCTGACGCCGGCGGATTATCCAAAGGTGGATGAGCTCATCGACTGGATAGTCGAGAAACACAAGCAAGGCTACAAGATCGTCAACCAAAAGACGCGCCTGCTTCAAATGAAGGAATTTATGCGCGGTCAGATCGAGCCGTGGGGTTGCCGCGCCGGCCGGAACACGTTGATCGTCCGGACGGACGGAACGCTGGCGCCATGCTTCCCGATGTACTCCGCGACTCACGACTGGGGCGTTGTTGGAAAACCGAAGTTCGACAAGCACCAGCTCACCGAAATGAAGAAGGAATGTGAGCTGCACTGTTTCTCCACTTTGAACCACATCGTCAGCTACGTGTATAACAACGGCCGTGTGATCCGGTGGATCCTCCGCCACGCGAAGACCGGCTTCACGACCGCGCAGGGCACCGTTGAGTAGAACATAAACAGGCCAAGGTTCGCTCACGAATACTGCACACACGGTCAGGCAATCGAAGATGAGTCTCGTGCGGCTTCAAATGTCAAATGTCGGGATGTCCCATGTGCGATGTCATATGTAGATGTCAAACTACTAGATTACTAAATGATCAAATGGCCTATTTAGCCGAATCGAGAAATTAGGGCATTTGATCATTTGGTTAGTGTGTCGTTTGACATCTACATATGACATCGCACAGGGGACATCCCAACATTTGACATTTTCAAGACTAGCCCGCCCTCGTCACGCTACAGAAAGTATTTTGAAGGTCGGGCCCCACCAGCCGGCCCCTGTCGGTACACCGCCTTCGGCGCCTGAGAAGGCGCGGTCCTCTGCGAGGTGCTGTGCAGCTACCGCGAACCGAACGGTCTCGCGAGCCTGCGCCTCGATTTCGCTTCGATTCATTCCCTGCCGCAGCAGGCCCACTATTTTGTCCAACGCGCGTTCGGCGAGCAGCAATTCGCCGGTTGCGAGATCGGCGGCCCCGGCGCGTCGCGCAAGCCGGAGAGCCGTGAAAGCCTGTTTCACTTCCGTGTGCACTTTGCCTCTGGCGTGCTTGACGTGCTCGAGGGTTGCGCGCTCGAAGTTATAGACGCCTTCGAGCACCGGATACTGAATCCTGCTGCCACGCTTGTTGGGCCTGTTTTCCAACACGACGAAAGCACTTGGGGCGCGGACCAGGTAGTGAGGCTCCGCCGTTATCAATATGGCGAACGCCGGCAGGTTCGTCGTGGAGTGTAGACGGCTGCGAGTTCCATCAAGCACGAACTCGCCCAGATTGAGCATCTCGCGGTCTGGAGAGACGATCCAAAGCACGTACGTGTTGTAATCGCCGCCGAATAACGACGCGGGTTTCATCGCACCGATTTCGACTTCGATATCTGTGGTACTTCCCTTCCGTTCCAGTCGTGCTTTACCAAAACCATCCGGCAACCGTTCCGTGGAACGCAACGCCACCGTTTCACTGTGGCCCTCCAGACCCATGATCGTTGTAATTTCTCTTAAAGCGGCAGCCCCCAATGGGTCCCGCCCTTGAAACAAGAAGAGAACCAAGCCGACGACCAGGCTGTGACCGAATTTCATCCCGCTCCCCTGGTCTTTGACTCGCATATGGTCTTCCAAACGGACCGCAATGCCAGTGTATTTAAAACGCAGGTCTTATCGGTGAAATGAAGAACGTGGAGGGTGTACGGCTTTCGCATACGGGGAGTTTTTGGTGTGCCCTTCGCGTCATTGGCGTAATTGCGGCTGATCTGAGTATTGCCTGTTAAAACAACGGCAATTGCGCGGGTCCGGGACGGTGGAACGCCGCGACGGAAAGCTTCGGGCTTGCGCTGTTCAAGCCTGCCTTTCGGCAAGAAATTTCGAACAAGTCGGCAATCTGTTCGGCATAGGGGCCGCTGCCCCGCATTCGTGAGCCAAAATTCGGATCGTTCAGCCGGCCGCCACGGATGGCACGAAGGTGGCTGAGAATCTTGTCTTTCCGGAGAGGCCGATGCAGTGTCAACCATTCCTCAAAGAGCGGCGCCACACCATAGGGAAGCCGCAACGGAACGTATCCCGCGGCGAGCGCTCCCGCTTGGGCGGCAGCGGAGACGATGGCGGGCATCTCGTGGTCCGTCAAGCCGGGAATGACCGGCGCAACAAGCGCTCCGGTTGGAATTCCAGCCTGCGACAAAGCTTGGATCGCAGCCAATCTTCGCGCGGGCTGCGGAGCGCGGGGCTCCAATTCCCGCGCAAGCTCACCATCGAGCGAAGTCACAGATATGAAAACGAGCGCACCGTCGAAACGGGCGAAATCACGAAGCAGGTCGATATCACGAGTCACCAACTCGTTCTTTGTAATGATCACGACAGGGTTGCGAAACTCCACAAGGACTTCAAGGCAGCGCCTCGTCAATTGCAGACGGCGCTCCACAGGCTGATATGCGTCGGTCACACCGCTAATCGCGATGACCTGCGGTTCCCAATTCCGTGAAGACAGTTCGCGCCGAAGTAACTCCGGAGCGTCCTCTTTCACCAAGATCTTCGTCTCAAAGTCGAGCCCCGCGGAAAAACCGAGATACTCGTGATTGGGCCGCGCGAAGCAGTAAATGCAGCCATGTTCACAGCCGCGATATGGATTGATGCTAGCCGCGAAACCGACGTCCGGACTGTCGTTGTAATTAATGATGGAGCGCGGTTCATCTTTTAGAAAAACAGTGTGAGCAGATGGGTCGCCGGGCTCATCCCATTCTGAGACTTGATAGGAAGTCTTCTCAAACCGATTTGGAGGATTACTGGCAGCCCCTCGCCCTTGGATTCTGTTGGCGCTCACTGGGCCATTTTCGCATGGTTTCGTCCGGTCATGACACGATTACCGGTCCACTCATCGAGCGGGCATTCATCGTCAAGCCGGCGAATTTGTTGCAACTTCTAGCGGTATAATTCGGCATCATGACTTATCAAGCGGCCTCGGAACGCCTCGCGGATCTTGGACGGGAGTTTTACCGGCGCGGATGGGCTTTGGGAACGAGTGGAAACTTTAGCGCGGTCATCGACCGCGAACCGCTCCACCTGGCAATCACTGCCAGCTCCGTGGATAAGGGCCGCCTCACGGCAGATCAGATCCTTGAAGTGGACTCGACAGGTCACGTGCTGAAGCCCGGACAAGGCAAGCCCTCGGCCGAGACTCTTCTCCATCTCGCCGTAGTTGGCTGCGGGGCAGGCGCAGTCCTGCATACACACTCGGTCTGGAGCACGATCCTCTCGGATTATCACATGGGACGGGGTGGATTCTTCATCGAAGGCTACGAAATGCTCAAAGGTTTGGACGGCGTCGGCACGCACGAGCACCGTGAGTGGCTGCCGATCCTTGAAAACAGCCAGGACATGGAGGCGCTCTCGGCGGAGACCGCGCTTTTGTTGCGAGAAAATACAAACCTTCATGGCTTCTTGATCAGGCGCCATGGATTGTACACGTGGGGTAAAGATCTCGCCGAAGCCAACCGCCATGTGGAGATATTGGAATTTCTCTTGGAATCGGTCGGGCGGCGTCAGATGATGGAGCCGCAGTATTAGTGGACTCGTTTACGCTGGAGGAACATATGGCAGTAATTCGCATTCCTGAAAAGAGCCGCACGCTGGCAGACAAAGCCGCGATCACGGATTACTTGACCGGTATCGGAATCGATTATGAGGTCTGGGAAGCGGCGCATCCTGTCCGTCCGGACGCGTCTTCAGAAGAAATCCTCCAGGCCTACTCCGCCGAAATCGAAACGTTGAAGGCTCGCGGCGGCTATGTGACGGCGGATGTGATCAGCGTCAATCCGCAAACGCCTGGCCTTGATGAGATGCTGGCAAAGTTCAGCCGTGAGCATTGGCACGATGAAGATGAAGTCCGATTCATCGTTCAAGGAAGAGGCCTATTTCACGTTCATCCCGGCGACTCGCCCGTTGTTGCTATTGAGGTCGAAGCCGGAGATCTGATCCGTGTTCCGCGCGGCACATTGCACTGGTTTGATCTGTGCTCGAGCCGGCAGATCCGGGCCATCCGGCTCTTCCAGGATCCATCAGGCTGGGCGCCTCACTACACCAGCAGTGGTGTCGACGAAAAATTCGAGCCGGTCTGCTTCGGGCGCGCCTTCGCGTCGTGACGCCGCGCGGCATTCTGCTGGACATCGAGGGCACCACGACGCCAGTCGCGTTTGTTTACGATGTGCTTTTCCTTTTCGCCCGGCATCACGCTCGGGAATACCTCAAGTCCGCCAATCTGGAAGAGCTTCATCGCGAGCATGATGAAGACGTTCGTCAGGGACACAATCCGCCTCCCTGGTCAACCGAGCCAATCGCCTACGTTCTTTGGTTAATGGACCAGGATCGAAAATCAACGGCGCTGAAGAATATCCAGGGAGAAATCTGGCTCAAGGGATATCAAAGCGGCGAACTTCGCGGCGAAGTCTTTCCAGACGTACCGCCGGCGCTGGAACGCTGGTATCGGAAGAATATCGATATCCGTATCTTCTCTTCGGGAAGTGTCCTGGCGCAGCGCCTCCTCTTTTCCAGCACGAAGGCCGGCGATCTGACGAAGTTCTTGAACGGATATTTTGATACCACCACGGGCCCCAAGAACGAACCGGACAGCTACAGAAAAATCGCGAAGAATTTCGGCATTCCCGCTTCCGGCATTCTCTTTATTTCAGACGTAACCCGCGAGCTTGATGCCGCGCGGCAGGCTGAGATGCACACGCTCTTGTGCGTTCGGCCCGGCAATGATCCCCAACCTGCGCACGATCATCCGGCGATAATGAGCTTTGATCAAATTGAGTAACCGCGGATTCCCCGGATGCCGCGGATTCAATCCGTGCAATCTGGCCAACCGGGGCTGGTTTATCGCGAATAGGACTTATCGATCTTCGCCGCCAGAATAAAGTCGCTCTCTGTCAGGCCGTTGATCTTGTGGGTCCAGATTTTGATCCCGGCCTTGCCCCACGCCAGGTAAATGTCCGGATGATGCCCCTGCTCTTCTGCAATGATTCCGACTCTGTTGACGAAATCGAGCGCCGCCTTGAAATCCGGAAACTTGAACTCCTTCTCGACGTGATGATTGTCCACAACATTCCAATGGTCCACTTGCGATGCCAACGGTTGGATTTCCGCTGCGGTGAGCGGAGGCACACCTCCTCGGCAAGGAACGCACGTTTTCTCAGACAGTCCCATGGATGAAACCTCCAGCGACAATCTTACCTGATAAGATACAGCCAGCTTCAGATCTCCTGATCTCAACAGGGAATTTATGAGCCAAACGCGGGCTAAAGCCCGCGACTACATGCATGCCTGCACGTTATCTCGAGCTTGTAGTCGCGGGCTTTAGCCCGCGTTCGGGTCGCGCTGAATGCATCCATTCTAGGTCAGTTCGATGGTTGCCCGGTGCGGTGGTCGCGCTTGACACCCTTGAGCACGACGGTTGCGGCGGCGTAGTTGTCCAGAGCGAGCGTTTTCGCTTGGCCGTCCGCGGTGATCTTGGTTGTCAGCGATGCCTTGCCTTCTCCCTCGCCTCTGCGGTTGAAACGCAGTTCGATCAGGGTGAATGGATAATCGGGCGAAGCCGCGTTCCCTACAGGTTTCCACAATTGTGGATTCCAACTGCCAAGGCGACGGTCGGTCGCAAATATGAGGCGCTCGCCCTCCGGCGTCTGCACACGATAAGCATAGCGCAGCGAGTATCCAGCGCTTTCGCTTGTCCATAGATAGCCGAGCGTAGGCGCTTTCTCGAGCGCAGCAGCCAGTTCCTTTTCGCTCTTAGTGAACACAGATAATAGTTGCTCGCGTTCGGCGTCGGTCGACCAGCGGAGCAGATCGATCCTCACCGGATCTCCGGCTCCAGTGACGTTCACGGACGTGGCCGCGATATGTTCGATCGGCCCGTTCGTTTTAGTCTGCGCATTGGTTAAAACAGAGGCGGCCACAGTCCCAGCCAGCACGAAGGCTAAGGCGGGGCCGCGTCGAATGATGTTCGAGTTCATCGGACCCTCCTCAAAAAATTTTCTCCGGGCCAATATTTTATTCAGCGATACGTGGCGCGACAAGCCCTGAGGTTAGTCGAGAATGAGGCGGGCCCGTCGAAACCGGGCGCGTGTGGCCATCAATAGGGCTGCGTCCGCAACGATCAGGACGACGCCGGCGACTATCTCTGCGCGGATGAGATTCTCGCCGGCGAGCGCGCCGAGGAGGATGATCCGCCACTCTCTGGGGAGAGATTGGAAGCCGAAGAAGCTTCCCCAGACAGTCACCATGAATCCCAAATTAAGAGTTTGCATGGCTTGACGCACAGTGGGAGCGCGCAATGAAACGAATACGCCGATGCAGCTTAGAAGCACAGCTAAAAGAAAATCATAAATGAGGGTTGGAACCAGACGGCTCATTGGAAACATGATCAAGCGTCCGTGGCCATACATGATATTGATTCCCAGTACAGCTACAGCCAGCGTGATGACGAATATTGCCCATGCGTAAAGAACAGCGGCCGTCACCTTTCCCAGCAGAATGACCTGATCGGAAAGGCGGGTGCCCAGTAGCGTCTCCAATGTATGACGTTCCCGTTCCCCAGCAAAGGAATCGGCGACCAGCACCAGGACGAAGAGGAGCGGCATCAAGGCAGGGACGACCAGTGCCACCGTGTTATCGACGTATGCTGGACCGGCCCGCCATGGAATCACGATGCCGAGCAGGATGACTGGCAGCAGTGCACTGATCAACATGGTTTTTCTCGAAGAGCCGCGCTGAAGAAAGAATTCTTTCCACTCTTTCCAGATCATCGTGCAGATATCGTCCATCATTGTTGGTCTTCCTCCATCAGGGTGAGGAACACATCTTCCAGGCTGGCCCTTTCCTTCCGGATTTCCTCAATTTCCGCCCCCGCGCCAACCAGCATCGAAACCAGAGGCGCCATCGGCGAATGATCCTGCATCTCAACCAGGAGTTGCCCGTTTTCAAGCCTGGCGGAACGAATCTCTGGACGGGCCTGTGCCATTGCAAGAATCTGTTCGCTGAAACCTCGCCCAAGGACCTGTGCGCGGTGGCCAGCCTTCTGTGCGCGCAGCTCTTCGGGAGATCCTTCCGCGAGGAGCTTTCCCCGACGAATGACCGCGACCCGCGAACAAAGTTTTTCGGCCTCCGGCAAATTGTGGGTGGTCAGGAACACAGTGACGCCTTCGCGGCGGGCAAGTGCAGCCAGGTCTTCACGCAGCGCTGCAGCAGCGACCGGATCCAAACCGGCCGTCGGTTCATCCAGAAAGATTAACGGCGGACGATGCAACAGAGCGCGCGCGACTGCCAGTTTCTGTTTCATGCCTCGGCTCCAGACGCCGGCCGCCTCCCGGCGCCGTTCCCAGAGTCCAAAAGTTTGCAACAGCTCTTGGATTCGCGCCCGCCGATCAAGTCTTGGAATTTTCCAGATGCGGCCGAACAACTCCAGGTTGTCCTCTGCCGACAGCCGCTCGTAAAGACCGGAATACTCCAGCAGGCAGCCGCTCCGCAGCCGGATCTCGTCGGACTGACTGGCCGCATCGAAGCCCAACACCGACACTTTGCCAAACGTGGGCTCCAGAAGCCCGAGCAGCATCCGGATCGTGGTGGTCTTACCTGAACCGTTTGGTCCGAGAAAACCGAAGACCGCGCTTCGGGGAACTTCAATACTGAGACCATCCACAGCTCGCGTTGTCCGGAAGTCGCGTGTGAGCCCTTCCGTGCGGATCACCATTTCAGCCATGGGCTAATGACTATACCGTGTGCACAGGCTGCTTCGAATGAATTATGAGGAAAACGTTACTGAGGCACGGCGAACATTTGCGGGTTCAGGCATGCAAGGTGGGTGATCTCAATGCGGGCCGGCTCTGATCCCAGCAAGTCGGCCTTTAAAGGGTGGTATTCGAGATGGTCCCACATCCGGCTTTCTACAGGGTTCTCGCCAAATACGTTGTGAAACGTCGTTCGGTCCAAAAGGCTGATGTATGTAGTGAAGGGTTTGTTGATTTCCAGCGGCCTGACCAATCCTCTCCAAACATTTTGATCACCGTCGTTGAAATTCAGCTCAATACCGCTCGGCCTGAACAAGTACGGATTTTTCCTGAATTTCAGCGCCATTTCCACACGTACGATTCCGCAGGCAGTCGCGGCTTCCAACTTGAGGATTCCGGACCCTGCCATTTGCCGAGGCACCGTGAAGGGCAAGTTTTCGTGGACAACATCCCGTGGCTGCGGACGTGCGTGAACGACATAATGGCTGTCCTGGTGTCCTTCGGAGGAGGCCAGTTCAAAGTTTCTGTAGATGTATTCGAAGATTTTTGGCGTCCGGGTAATGGCCTCAACGCCATCAACGGGTGCAAAGTCCTCTCTCTCGAGACCATAGATAATTTCCAGGCTCGCAGGCCTTTGTTTCTCAAGCGCATCGACGTAATACCGTTCCAGGGTTCCTGTGGACGCGGCTTGACTTTCGAGAATGGGGCTAAAGAGAGAACGTTTCAATCCTATCCCGATATAGGTCTCTTGAGGAAAGACAAGCAAAGGGAGTTCACGCCGGTTCCTGAGCTCCCGGGTAAAGACGCTCGCCGGTAACAACTCGAGCGGCTTGGACGATCCCGAGATTTCTCGGATACGCGATTTTGCCGATACCTCTCCCCGAAGCAGCTTTAACAAATCCCCTGGCGCGCTGAAGCCCGCTACGGGCCAGGCAAAGAGCAGCCCCGAGGCAAGGATCACCCAGACAAGGCGTCCGTTGCGCGATTTCCATTCGCTCCACCCAATCAAAAGGAAAACAAAAACGATGGGACTGAATGCTTGAGCGATGTGTGCAGTGTCGCTGCGCACCAGAGCGGTGTTCAGCCATACCAACGAAGCGAACAGGAAACTCGCCAGCAGACACGCGTCCAGGGGCTCCGAGCTTCGTAGAGCCCGGAGGCAAACAACAACGACGTACAGCGCGAGTATGCCCAGAATAATCGTCTTCAACAGATCCAGTTCCCACAACAGGCCCATGCTCAAGTTGAAAGCCCGGATCATTTCCAACGCGTAGCCCTGATAGTCCAACAGCAACCCATAGCTGGATGACGTCAATCTAAACCAGATCACGAGACCGAGATTCGCAAGTGCCAGCGTCGCGACGAAGACTTTGATCATCAACAACACCATTGAATCTCGGCGGAGTACTGCACCAGCTACAAGCGTGGACACCACCACCACGGAGCCATACAACACGAGCTCGAACATGACCAGTTGAGCCACAAAGCACAAAACTCCCGTAATCGCGGCCCACGCGACTTGCCGCTGAAATGTTGTGGCAGCAACGGTTCGATAGGCGAATGCGGCAATCAACAGCAGCAGCGCCGCGGTGAAGTTCGGAATTTCCAGGAATAGATTCAGGAGAGCACCGAAGACGTAAACAATCGCGCATTGTTTCCAAGAGATCCTGCCGCAAACCAGCAGCACGGCCGCTACCAGTAGAACGCTGGCGGCGCCGAAGAAAAATCCGATCATCGCATACGCGTTGAGGGCGGACCGGGTCGTCGTGAACAGGGTTGCAGCCCACGCCAAAATCTGCGCAGCCGGCCCGTACGTGGAAAGAAAGTCGCGGCCGCTGACCGCGCCCTGCTGCAGCAATGCCGCGAGTCCCATGAACGATGTCGTCACGAGATCCTTTGGATTGGGTGACACCTCGCTGCGGACGAGAACGACCAGCAGCCAAAGCAAGGAAAATGTCAGGACAACGACAATTTTTGCCGTTTGGCTTGTGAAGGGGATTCGTGCAAGGAGTGCGCGGACTCTTTGCTTCTTCGTTTCGATACCGGCAGAGTTTGCCCCGTCCGTTTCGCGAGGTGACGGCAGCGTTGGTGTCTGGATATTCATGTGCAATGTAGTGCCCGTCCTCAACGAGATGCAGGTCTCCTTCAGAGGCCACGCCCCGGTCTGCACGCGATATACCAAACGAATGCGAAAAGTTAGCTCCCGAAACTAGAGAGGAAGGCTCGACAGCAGCGCAAGTTAGTCGGCATATCCATTCTCCAGGGTTGCCGGACTGTTGCTGCTGGCATGGAAATTTTGTTCAAAAAGCTATCTACTTGCTGTAAGCGTGATTTTCTCGAGTGTCTCCGGATTGAGGGAAGATAATACACGAAGTCGGGAGGACCGGCCGTGAATTCGTACATCGAGCGTCTCGTGAGCAAGATCCGGCCCGAGACCAGGATCACTGTCTTGACGGGCGCGGGTGTGTCCGCAGCGAGTGGTGTACCGACATTTCGTGGGCCAGACGGCATTTGGAAAAAATATAGACCGGAGTCATTGGCAACGCCGGAAGCATTTCAACGTGATCCCAAATTGGTCTGGGAATGGTACGACTGGCGCCGGCAGACCCTGGTCACCAAGAGGCCGAATCGTGCACACGAAGTTTTGGCCGCCTGGGGCGAGCGTTATCCGAATTTCATTCTGATCACGCAGAACGTCGATGGACTGCACGAGCGCGCCGGATCTCAGAACGTCATTCGATTTCACGGATCGATCTGGGAAGTCCTTTGCTGGAACAACTGTCCCTCGTCTCCGGAACGATGGTGGGACGAAACGGTCCCCTTTCCCGAAATTCCTCCCAAATGCCCGCACTGCAATGGCCTCATCCGTCCAGGTGTGGTGTGGTTTGGTGAAGGAATCGATCCTGAAGTGATGCGGCTCTCGATCGAGGCACTCGACTGCGATGTCTTTTTCACGATTGGAACCTCCTCGCTCGTCTATCCCGCTGCTTCTCTTGTTCACGAAGCAAAACGCCGCGGCGCCTTTACAGTGGAGATCAACATTGAAGCGACACCAGCCTCCGGTTTGCTCGACTTCGCGCTACAAGGGCCTGCCGAAGAAGTTTTAGAGCGTGTCGAGCGGATCATCGTTATGGGGCGGCAGAAAGACACTATCGATTAGTTGAAGGTCTTCATGATGTGAGCGTGCGCGACCGCAAACAGTACGCCTTCGATCTGCTGATGCTGACTGTTGTCATCATCTGGGGATTCAACTTCTCGGTGATGAAGCTGGTTTACCAGTCCGTTCATCCGATCGCGTTCAACGCTGTTCGATTCCTGATCGCCACCAGTACAATGACGCTCCTTCTGAAACTCTCCGGTGTGAGTATCCGCATCGATCGCGAAGATGTGCGCGGCATCGTTTGGCTGGGATTCGTCACGAATACCGTGTATCAGTTTCTGTTTGTCCTCGGCCTGGACCGGACCAAGGCCGGAAACGCCGGTCTGCTCATGGCCCTGACGCCGATTTTCGCTTATTTGATCGGCGTCTTCATGAAACGCGAGCGATTTAGCCCGGGTGTGCTCAGCGGAATCATTCTTTCGCTTGTTGGCGTATCCACGATCGTCTTCTTCGGATCGAGCCAAATCTCATTCGCTGGAAGCAGGGACGGTGACTTGATGATGATCGGTGCAGCTTTCTGCTGGGGCTGGTACAGCGCAAAATCGATTCGCTGGCTGCCCAAATACGGCGCGCTGCGATTAACCGTTACGAGCATGATCGCCGGCACCGCGATCATGCTCCCGCTTTCGGTGCCTTGGCTTCTGAGCCAGAACTGGTCCGGGATCGGACCGACGGCTTGGCTGGGATTGGCATATTCGGCTCTTCTTTCGATCGTCTACGGTTATTTCGTGTGGGCTCATGCGTTGAACAGCATCGGCCTTGCCCATACGGCCGTGTTTTCGAACGTGACCCCGATTGTTGCTCTGGCCGCCGGCTGGATAGTGTTGGGAGAACGCCCGGTAGGGGCGCAACTCATCGGTGTGGTCCTGGTACTGACAGGTGTTTTCATGGTGCGGTCACGTAAACCGATGGTTGTTCCGGATGAATAGGGAGTATTCCCGTCGAACGTTTTTTGATTGTTTCACACGTTTCACACCGCACAGAATACCCTGGCCAAGTCAATCAGCGCGTCCCGGCAGGTAATGACGTCGTTCTCGAACACGTATTCCGTGGTGCTGTGGAGTCCCGCGCCGCCAGGGCCGAAGACAACGGAAGGAATCCCAGCCTCTCCGAGGACCGCGGCGTCGGTCCAGAAGGTCATTCCACCGCGGACGGGCTTCACTCCACAACTGACGAGTGTGGCTTCAAGCATCTTCGGCAGATCGTGGTCGGCCGGCGTTAAATACGGAGGACGACCAAAAATAAATTTAGTGGATCCCTTGAATTCTGAATCTTCATTGTGCAGATTCTCAAGGATTTGCTCAACTTCGATCATGGCGCATTTGGCAGGCTCACCGCTGATGGTTCGCCGTTCCATCTGAACGGTGCAGCGGTCAGGATATGTACTGAGTTCGCGGCCACCACCGATGAGGGAGGCATGTAGGGAACCGGTACCGTGAATCGGGTGCGGAAGGCGCGACTGAATTTCACGATCGAGCTTTTCGAGTCGAGCAAGGACTCGTCCCATACGCAGGATGGCGTCGCGGCCCTCATTGGGCCGGCTGCCGTGCGCCGCAACGCCCTTGGTTGTGATCTCTACCCACTGAAAGCCTTTGTGTCCCACGGCGATCTTCATGTCGGTAGGCTCGCCAACCACGGCCGCCTCGGTCTTCCATTTCGTGACGAGGCCATCCGCCCCGATGCTGGCGAACTCTTCGTCGACCACCGCCGCAATCACAAGGCGGCCGCCCGGCAATCCGCCTTTCTCAGCAAGATGAAGCGCGGCAGCCATCATCGAAGCCAAACCGCCTTTCATATCCTGCGAGCCGCGTCCGTAAACCCGGCCATCTTTGCGCACGGGATCGAATGGCGCTTCCATTCCAATCACGCCCACCGTGTCCATGTGTCCGCAGAACATTAACGAGCGCCCTTTTTGTTTCCCTTCCAATGCGCCAATCACGTTGGAGCGGCCCGGGGCTACTTCCTGAGTCTCCACGTCCATTCCACCCGCCCGCAACTCGGCCGCTATCGCTTCCGCGATTTGTTTTTCACCGCGTCCACCGGGCGCTAACCGAGGATTGACGGAGTCGATGGCGATCAGATCACGCAGAAGGTTGATGGTCGGGTCTGACATGTCTTCTCTAACAATTTGTTTTTAGCCGCGGATGGCGCGGCTTAGATTTCATTCTTGTACGTGATCCGATAGATCACGCCGGCCTCATCATCCGACACCAGCAGCGCACCATCGGGCATGACCAGTACATCGGCCGGCCTGCCCCAGGGGCGTGTGCCCTGAAGCCAGCCTTCAGCGAACGGCTCATACTTCACGGCCCTGGTGCCTTCCAGTCGGACCAGCGTGATCCGGTAACCAATCGGTGTGCTTCGATTCCAGGAACCGTGTTCGGCGATAAAAATCTGATTGCGATATTCGGGCGGAAACATCGTGCCCGTGTAAAACCGCATTCCGATAGCAGCCACATGCGGGCCCAGATTGATCGCAGGCGGTGTGAACTTGTGACAGGGCTCTCGTCCGACATCGGGATCCGTGATGGCGCCGGCGTGGCAGTCTGGAAAACCGAAGTTCATACCTTTTCGGGGCGCGTAATTCAGCTCATCGGGCGGAATCTTGTCGCCCAGGTTGTCGCGGCCATTGTCGGTAAACCACAATTCTTTCGTTTGGGGATGCCAGTCAAAACCGACGGTGTTGCGGATACCGCTAGCAAAAACTTCAAGGCCAGATCCGTCGGCGTTCATTCGATTGATGACAGCGTGCCGCTCATCCGGCCTGCAGACGTTGCATGGCGCACCGACAGGCACGTACAGCAGGCCATCCGGCCCGAACGCGATGAATTTCCAGCCATGATGTGTTTCGTGGGGAAATTTGTCGTTGACAACAACCGGCTTGGGCGGATTCTTGAGCTGGGCTTCGATGTTGTCGTAGCGTGTGACGCGCGACACTTCTGCCACGTACAGCGAGCCGTTCCGGAAGGCTATGCCGCTTGGCATGTTCAATCCATTGGCGACCTTGATCACTTCGTCGGCCCTATTGTCGCTATCATGATCAACAACCGCATAAACATTGCCGGCATTCATCGAACCGGCGAAGAGAGTACCGTTAGAACCAAGCGCCATCTCTCGCGCGTTGGGTACGCCTGTGGCATAGATGCTGATGCTGAAACCGGGAGGCAGCTTGATTTTGTCAAGAGACAACGTCTGGTTGCCGCGAGCGGCGCATGCAACCAGTCCGATGGCCAGACATGGCAACACATTTCGGATACGGTATTCCCTCATCCGCGCTCCTTATATGCGGATCGATTCTGACGGATCTGATCGGCATGATTGTGGGCATGTGCAGCGTAGATTGAAAGCCACGTTTCGGCCGAATACGGCCCGCTCTCTGAATGCTCGCCTCGCCGCTGCCAATCTGCTTCGGTCATCAGATCCAAAAGTTGGGCTGTCGTTGCTCTGGCGGCCTCGAAGGCTTTAAGCGCCGGTTCCATCGGCCGTTTCGAATAGTGAAGCTTCCGTGCGAATTCGTCCTGATCGTAGCCCTGAATCAGCGGCCGTTCTTCGACGAGCAGCTTGCGAAAGCGAATCGCGCTGGTTGTCTCGCTGTCCGCCAGGTGATGCACAATCTCGCGAGCACTCCATTTGCCAGGGGCACGTCGAAAATCCAGTTCCGCCTCAGAAATTCCACGGAGTGCGTCGACAACCTGTTGGTAGCCTTCTTTGTACTTCTTAATGAGAACGGCGCGTTGGTCCGGTATCATGGATTACTCTCCTGTCTCGGTAGCTAGATTGCAATTGTAATGCAAACGGAGGAATTGCATGGCCTCTGAAGGTTTTCACGAATCGACCGAGGATCTAACTTCACAAACGCTGGACCTGCACCGGGCTATCCGAAGCTTGATGGAAGAACTGGAAGCCATCGACTGGTATCAGCAGCGTGTCGATGCCACAAAGGACGACGCACTTCGCGCCATCCTTGCTCACAACCGCGATGAAGAGAAGGAACATGCGTCGATGTTACTGGAATGGATACGACGCCAGGACCCAGCATTCGACGGACACCTCAAGAAGTATCTTTTTACCGCCGCACCGATATCCGAACGTGTTGAGCAGTTGGAAGAAAGATCAACAGGAGGACGACGATGGAATGGCTGAGGCGCACCGCGGCTCCACTTTCCGAAAAGGTCTGGAAGGCGATCGACGACACCGCTTCCGCAATGTTCAAACAAACGGTAGTCGCCCGGCGAATAGTGGACTTTGATGGACCGCGTGGATGGAATCACGTGGCCACTCAGCTCGGTACCTTCAAGCCGGCACCGACGCCGGTATCCACGAACAAGGTCCGATTTTCCATTCCCGATGTCATGCTCCTCACGGAGATTCGGGCGGACTTGACACTTTCCTGGGCGGATATTGATATCTTCGAACGGGCTGGCCCGATTCTCGAGGCGAGGCCCATCGAAGAGGCTGCGAGAGACATGGCACTGGCGGAGGACAGTCTGGCTTTTTTCGGAAGTTCCGGCAGTCCTGGCCTCCTCAAAGCTCACGATACTCCACGCGTGGCGCTCACGGATTGGTCCGTGCCGGGCCGCGTTGTGGCGGATCTCCTTGCCGCTGTCCAGAAACTGGATTCTCTGGGAGTCCGAGGACCTTACGAAGCGGTGCTCTCGCCCCAGCACTATTACTGTTATCTGCGCCAGACCAGTGAGGGTGGCGCCTATCCCGCAGCAAAGCAGCTGGGGGTTGTGATTGAAAAAGTCTACAATTCCCCGGTTATCGAGGGAGCTGTCTTGTTTTCCACAAGAGGCGGGGATTTCCTCATCACCATCGGCGGCGACTTCACGGTTGGCTATCGCTGGCATGACAACACGTCGGTCCACCTCTTCTGCGTCGAAACGATCGCACCACAGTTGCTGACGCCAGCGGCGGTGTGTCTCATTCGCCCGGATTAAGCCCTACTCCCTTCCTCGGCACTGGTGTCCAGATTAGCCGAAATGGAGGCTCGTGTCCTTCTCCCTCTGGGAGAAGGTGGCCCGAAGGGCCGGATGAGGGTGCATTTCCTGCCCTCACCCGGCGCTTCGCGCCACCCTCTCCCAAGGGGAGAGGGACATCCCCGAAACAGGTTTCCAAATAGAGAATCCCATGAAACCTGCATCAGTCCTGCTTCTGGAACGAACCACATCTCGTATTTGGACAAGAGTGCTTCCTCGGGGATTTGTACAAAAACTCCAAGATGGGCATGTCTTTTCCCGAATCTGAAATGCTTTGGTTATAATGAGGGGTTTTGGAGAGGACTTTGCCATGGTTATAGTGCAGCGGAACGAAGTTAACCGGAATCGAGTCCTGCATCTGCTGACCATTCTTCTTTCGGCGGTCGTTCTTGCGGGAATTGCGGTTACATTTTCGGGCCGGTCGGAGCAGGTGCAGTTACTCCTGGTGCTGCTCGGCCTAACGGCAGTGATCGCGATTGTCTTGTCACTCATCCAGCTTTACGCTTACCCGAGGCGCAGCCAGGTTCTTCTCTTTCATCGTGACGAGGAAATCGTAGTGGCTACCAACACGCTGCACGAAGGCTTCAAGCTGCGATTCCTGCGCGATGTTCTGGGAGAGCATGTTGCTTCATTCACTGATGAGGAGCGAGCGCGCTGGAAGCCTCTTGAAGAGGATGGCTTTTACGCGACTCTCTACATTCGGAATGCAAGAAAGGTCATGATGCTTCGGCTCTGTACGATGATTTTCGATGACGTTTTCGTGGCAGATCGCAATGGGAGATGGGAGCACCACGACTCATCAAGGACGGCGGAACCGTCGTTCTCGAAGCGGGAAACGCCTCGGTTGAAGAGCAAGACGAACGCAGGCTGAAATCGCGTTTGTTATTTTTCCCAATTTCTCCTTGACGGCGTCCCCATGGACGATATAAGTTTTCCCTTCACTGGATTGTTCTTTGGTTTTTTAACGCGTACGTGGCGATTTAAGGCAACTTGCTCCACGTAAAAAACTGCTAAACAGCTCCGAGAGGGTTGGTTGAAAGCCCCGTGCTAGTTTGGCACGGGGCTTTTTCATTTTCCCTTGTCGAGGCTGGTTTAAAAAAAGGAGAGGTGGTTCGATGAGCTTCGTCAAGGGTCTGAAATGCCGGGAGTGCGGTCGCAGATACCCGGTTGAGCTTCTGGCCGGCTGTGAAGATTGTTTCGGTCCGCTCGAAGTCGACTATGACTACGCTGCGATTGCGAAGACGTTTACACGCGATGTGATCGCGTCGCGCCCGCAATCCATATGGAAGTACCGGGAACTTCTCCCGCTAGAATCGGAACCGGTTGTGGGTCTCTCCACGGGTGGAACGCCGCTGCTCCGCGCGGATCGGCTCGGGAAGAGACTCGGTATCGAGAATCTTTACATCAAGAACGACAGCGTCAGCTCGCCAACGCTCTCCTTTAAAGATCGCGTCACGGCCGTGGCCATCAACAAAGCGCTCGAGTTCAAACTAGAGGCCGTCGGTTGCGCATCCACAGGAAATCTCGCTAATTCCGTCGCAGCCAATGCGGCGGCGGCCGGATTGCAATCGTTCATCCTCATTCCAGATAACTTGGAACACAGTAAGGTGGCTGCAACGTTGATCTACGGCACACGGCTGATTGCGGTCAAGGGTAATTACGATGCTGTGAATCGTCTATGCAGCCAGATCGTCGACCGCTATCACTTCGGGTTTGTGAATATCAACCTGCGGCCCTTCTATGCCGAAGGGTCAAAAACGATGGCCTACGAGATTGCCGAGCAGTTGGGCTGGCGCGCGCCCGACGCGATTGTCGTTCCAATGGCGGGTGGCTCCCTGATCGGAAAAGTCTACAAAGGCTTTAACGAGCTCGAGCTTATCGGATTGCTGAAGGATTCCAAACGTTGCCGGCTTTACGGAGGGCAGGCGTCTGGCTGCAACCCGATTATCGATGCTGTGAGGCGTGGAACCCGCGACATTCGGCCTGTCAAGCCCAACACCATCGCGAAATCGCTGGCGATCGGTAATCCGGCCGATGGCTATTACGCAGCCGGGCTCATTCCCGCCAGCGGCGGTTGGGCCGAAGATGCGACAGATCCGGAAATCGTCGATGGAATTCAGTTGCTCGCAGAAACAGAAGGCGTTTTCACGGAGACCGCCGGCGGCGTGACTGTTGCCGTCGCACAAAAGCTTGTTCAACAAGGTCGAATCAAACCACACGATCTGACCGTGCTGGCGATCACCGGAAACGGCCTGAAGACGTTAGACGCCTTACGTCTGGCGCCGCCACAGGTTATCGAGCCGAAACTTGCGGCATTTGAAGAAGTATTGGGAGGTGTTTATCGTGTCGCTTAAGGTCGTAATTCCGACGCCGCTACGAAAATTCACATCCGGCGCGGAGTTGGTCGAAGTTGAAGCTGTTACTCTTGAGGAAGTGCTCGACACTCTGGACTCGAAGTATCCTGGATTCCGTGCAAGTATCTGCGACGAGAGCGGGTCGCTCAGACGCTTCATCAACATCTACATCAACGGCGAAGACGTTCGTTTTCTCGAAAACCTCTCGACCCGAATCAACGACGGCGCTGAAGTCGCCATCGTGCCTGCCATTTCGGGCGGAAAAATGGGGACGTAGCCCTCTGTCCCTATTTTCGAGGTTCATTTTCGACGTTCGAAAATGGGACAGGGGGCTACGTCCCCATTTTTACTCACCGATTAAACTCCGTGCAATCTGGGCCATCCGCAGCTAAACTTTTGCTTTCTACCACCCCCTGCGCAACCAATTCTGAAACTATGGGGAATTCTATGAGAAGACTATGCGCCGTCGCGTTGTTGAGCCTGCTGGCTGCGCCGCACCTGTTTGCGGATACGCAAGATACCGCTGTTTTTCGGACTCGCATGCTTTCCGACAATGAGATTCCGCCAATCGCAGCGACGGGAAATAGTGCCGGCGGCACGATTACGGTTCATGTGACCCGGGACGCTGCAGGTAATGTCAATGCCGCCACTGTCACATTCGATATCGACTACACGGTTACTTCGGCGCTGACTTTCACTGGACTTCACCTTCACAACGCACCGGTAGGACAGAACGGAGCGGTGGTCATCGACAGCGGTATTTCCGGTGCGAACCCGGTCAACGTCGCTGCGGGCTCGGGCAGGATCACTCGAGTCGTGAACTATACCAGCACCGACACGAATGGATTGAAGTTCGTAACGGGCCTTCTGGCTACTCCCGAAAACTACTACGCCAACATTCACACAACTGTAAATCCGGGGGGATTCATGCGCGGGCAACTCCTCGCAACCAGACTCGTTCTCCGCCCGGTGATGAGCACAGCCTTTGAGGTGCCGCCAATCAACCTGGATGCCCTAGGCGCTGCAAGGGTTGAGATTCAGGTCGAGCGAGATGCGCAGACCGGAGCGATTACTTCCGGGGTGGTCACCTTTGATGTGGATTATCGATTCCTAAGTCCGGTCACGATTACCGGCCTCCATATCCACAATGGTGATGCCGGCGTCAATGGTCCGATTGTGATCGATACGGGTATCAATGGGACCAATCGCGCGATCACTGGCGTGACGCGGGGAAACATCTTTCGCATCGTTGAAATCGACGGCACCAGCACCAATGCTCTGGCCACACTGACGGGGCTTATGAATGACCCAACCCAGTACTATATCAATATGCACACCACGGTGTATCCGGGTGGCGTCATACGCGGCCAGTTCTCTAGAAATGTTTTCGTTTTCTACAACCTGATGACCCAAGCTGAAGAAAACCCTCCGACGAATGTGCCCGGCGTGGCAGAGTCCATGACATATCTGCGTGTCGATCGGGATTCGACCGGAAACGTCGTCAGCGGAGCCGCGAGCTTCAACCTCAACCTCAATATGGGTGGTGGCGGACCGGTAACCTTCACGGGGCTGCACATTCATAACGGAAAGATCGGCGTGAATGCGCCAGTCGTCATCAATACCGGAATCGGCAGCGGCGCCGCCAGCGTCATCAGTGCCGATGGTTTCGGCTCGATCAATCGCGAAGTCGCAATCGATTCCTCGAACACCGTGGCGTTAGACTCCTTGAGGGGCTTGATCGAAAATCCCGAAAACTACTACGTGAACATCCACACCACTCAATTCCCGGGCGGCATTATCCGAGCACAGCTTGTACAGGAGACGTACCACTTCAAGGCGAATATGGCAGCGGGGAATGAGGTTCCACCCATCACGAACGTGGACACGGGAGGAACCGGATGGATCACTGCCAAAATCAGCCGCGATTCGAATGGAGCCATCAACGGCGGTACGGTGATTTTCGATGTCAATTTCACCAATAGCGGACCCATCACATTCACCGGTTTGCATATCCACTACCCTGCTTCGGAAGGCGAAAATGGGGTGGTTGTCATCAACACGGGCCTTGGCGGAACAAATACGGTGGAAAGCTCGACCGGCAGCGGTAACATTACGCGCACGGTGACTGTAGACGCCGCGAACACCGCGGGGATCGCGGCACTCGCCGCCATTGTTACGTCCCCGGATAGTGCGTATGTAAATCTCCACACCGATCGGTTTCCCGGCGGTGTGACGCGTTCTCAAATGTTTCCTGTGATAAATAGGGTGGCGCAAGTGGCCGGTGGCGGCGAGTGGATTTCATCGATTACGATCCGCAATCCTTCTAGCACGATAGCAGTACAAGGGATTCTGGACCTCTTTCAGAATTCGGGCGCTCTACTGCCTGAAGCGATTTCAGATCCAAATATCTCATTTCTGATTCCACCCTCCGGATCGGTCACCCTCAATACTCACAACAAGGGAACACTCGCGGCGGGATACGCACGAGTCTTTTCGAATGGGAACGTCAATGTGGAGACGAGATACATGCATCCATCCTTCACGCCGCTTCGGAGTGTGTCGACCACGGTGACTTCTCGCGGTGTGTCGATTCCGGTTGCGGTTGGCGCCACTGCCAGTCAGAACACGGGTATCTCGATGCTGGTAAACACGCCGGGGCTTCTGACTGTGTCACTGAATGCCCAGGACGGTACCGCGATTTCGGGAGGCAGCAGGTTGATAAACGTAACAGCCGGTCAGCAGATCACCGGCTTCGTGAAGGAACTCCTGCCCACCGTGACGGCCACTCAGTTCTCGGGTACCCTGAACATCACCAGCCCGACTGCCACGATATCTGTGGTCGCGCTACAGTTGGACGCGAGTTTGACACCTGTCACCATTACGACAGTTCCGGTAGTCCAGTAAAAGGTACATTGGGAATTCCCCGAAATTCCCCGCTATTCGCTCAACAAGGCGAACGCCCCACTCGGCTGAGTCAGTCCAGGCGCTGGCTCTGTCGTGACGGCCGCGGCCTTGAGGTCGGTCAAACCTTCTTGAAGATCGATATTCAGTTGCTGAGAACCGTCCGTCTCCGTATTGAATGTCCCGGCACTGACGGGGTTGCCGGTCTTAGGTACAAACCAGAGTTGATAGATCGCGGTGTCTGGCACACGGGGCAGGTCGCGAACATAGACCAGCCACCGTCTTCGAGCCTGATCCCAGAATATTCTGCCCCGCGCTCTGGCGTTGGCTCCCTGCCCGCCAAGAGTGACTACGCGAACTTCGGGCGAGGTGAGTGTGGCAAACAAAGTTCGCTGCAGTTCCACTTGAGCCTCGAGTTGAGAAATTCGATTCATCAAAACATCATTCAGACGCCGCAGTGCGTTATTCCCGCGGACGGTAAACAGCACCACCACAATTGCTGCGATGGCGACAGCCCTCGTGATTAGTTCCAGCCAGCGGCGTCGAAACACCGGCATGCGCCGTTTCCTGGGGGATGCACTCCGAGCCTGCTCCATCAATCGGTCTTTCACCCCCGCCGGAGGCATTGCTGGGGGAACGCTGAGGGCGGTCAGCGCCATGACCGCCTGGAGTTCGTCTATTTCAGCGCGGCACACGTCACATTGGTCCTCTTCGACGTGATGCTCGTACTCCGCCCTTTCGCTCTCAGGCAGTGCGCCGGCGGCATACAAACTCGCTCGCTCTTGAAGCTCGTTGGTGAGTTCAAAGTGCTTCATGTTCTTTGGTAACCGCGGGTCTGTAGCCCACTGGATCTCATCATAAATACGCCTTTAAGCGTTTTCTCAGATGCGCCATTCCTGTCCGTATCCGGTCTTTTACAGTCCCCAAAGGCTGTCCCAGCGCTGATGCGATTTCCGTATGGCTCATTCCCTGAAAATAGGCCATCTCGATGGGTATTCTCTGCTGTTCCGAAAGCGTTTGCAACGCGACCTGGACTCCTCTGCGGGTATCCGCGGCAATAAAGATGTCCGGTTCTGGAGATGCACTCCGGGTTCCCCCGGGATTCTGGGGTCCGTCCCCGGAACTCTCCACATGCTGGCGGTTGCCGCCGCGCAGGCAGTCAATGGCACGCGTGCGAGCAATTGTGAGTACCCAGGCGATGGGTTTTCCGCGGGAGGAGTCATACTTGGAAGACTGCTGCCAGACCTGCCAGAATACATCGACCAACACGTCTTCCGCATCGGCCGGATTCCTCACGATACGCAAAATAAGGCCGAAAGCGACGCGGTTGTAGCGATCATAGAACGCGTCCAGCGCAGTGGCATCCCTCGATGCCATGCTCTGGATCAAATCGCGATCTTCCTTTTCAACACGTTTGTCTTCCGACATGGACACGTGGCAATAGTAGCAAGGCCGGAGTTTGAAAAGAAGCCAGAAGCCTTTGTATTCCCCTCCTTGCAAAGGCTGATCACTACCCACAAGTCGTCCGCTGAAACACGGGCGTCTGGGACAACCGGCGGGAAAGGCGAAGTCCCCTCCTTGGCAAAGGAGGGGACGCCGCGCCATCAAGCAAATGGCCCCCGTTCCTTTGGAGGCGCGGCCGGGGTGGTTCGTTCAACTTCCGATAATCGGTGGCTTGAACCAACCACCCCCGTCTGCGCCCGGTAAGGAGGCTTCGCGGCATTTTCTTAATGGGCGCAGCCACCCCTCCTTGTCCAAGGAGGGGACTTCGGCTTTCCCTTCAGTTGTTTTCAATGCCCCGTGTCCAGCAGCTGGCTTCCTATCGAACTCCGGCTTTCGCCATCATCTGTTCGATCTCGGCACCCATGGAAACGCCGTTGGCTTCATACATCTTCTTGATGTTGCTCACCAGTTGGAACTGCGTCGCCGCCTCTGCCGGCTTTCCCATCCGTTGATAAATCGACCCAAGTCCGATCAGGAATTCCGGCATGGGAACCCGCTCTATTGCCCTCCGGTAGTACTCGATTGCCGGCTCGAACTCGTTCCTGGCTGACGCAACCTTCGCCAGCCCGGCGTAGGCATGCACGTAGTCCGGAAAGCGGCGGAGCGCGGCCCGGTATGCCATCTCCGCGTCGGCAATGTGCGCACTGTTCAGATAAAGATTTCCGAGTTGGACGATACACCAGGCGGTGTTTTCGGCATTGGGAGCTCCTGCCTGAATCGCCATCTGCATCGCCCGGATCGCTCCCTTGGGGTCGCCCTTCAGTTCTCGCATATATGAAATTCGGCTGTACGAGCTCAGGTTCGGTTTTAGCCGAACCATCTCCTCAAGAACGCGGACCGCGCTATCGTAATCCCGGAGTTGGACCAGTGCGTCGGACAAAATTCCCAGCGCGGCAGCGGAATACTCATCAAGGTTTGCAGCACGCCGGGCGATGTCTCGGGCTTTCTCAAACTGATGCCGGGACATGGCTAGCGACGCGTTACCGATGAGCGCTTCCCCATGATCCGCATTTGAGGATAACGCTCGCTCAAAAAGCTGTTCAGCCTTCGTGTAATAGCTGGGATCACCCGTCTCGCGTGCCTTTTGGAGATAGGCTTGGCCGAGCGCCGCGTTTAGATCCGGATTGCGATCGTCTGCCTTCAGTTTCTCCTGAAGGGCGGGAATCACCCGCTCATTTCCGGACCATGAGAGGGTAAAGCTGCCGCTGCTGGGGGGCAGCTTCGGGGCTGGCGAGCAGCCGGCAAGAATGATTGTGAGAAATATGAAGCCTGATATTCTCATAAAAATTTCCTCTCGTGTCATTGGCGCAATTCGCGCCGCGAATGACGCCAATGACGCCAATCTCGGTTAAGGGACCTTCACACTATGCGGCGAATCGAAACCCGAATAGGAGGTTTGCAAATACGGAAATGCATTCAAGAACCCTTCGGGATTTCGGTCCACGCCATCCGTCAGTGCATTATTCGGAGAAACGTTCGGATCATTGGCGCCCGAGAATGCCGGGAACAATAGAGAAGTAAACGGCGTCCCCGCGGCTCCGGCACGCAAGAAAATGTCGGTGACATCATCAAACAATCGACGGCCGTTCGGGAATCCCGCAGGGTCGCCGCCGAGAAGTCCCAACCTGCGTACACCGGCATTATTCATATCAGGCAGCGAGCCGAATGCATTCGGAGGAATGGCGGTATTCAACCGCAGCATATCCGCGTACGTCGCACGATTGAGGTCTCCTCCGATCACGGTCGTAAAGTTCGGGCCGGTGATTGGATTAATTGGAATTCCTTTGTACAGAATGAGCTCGAGGTCGACACGGTTTGTCGTCGGAAAAGGCTTCAGTGCGCGAGCGACGACGCCACTTCCTGGCGTATTCGTTCCATAGAGCAAATCCACAATCGCGGGAATCTCCGGTGCAACGACCTCCGTCTGCCGATACTGAATGTCATCGGCAGGGTACGTAGAATTCCATTTGTCGCGCGTCTTCAGCGGGCTGAACAACTCGTTGACGAGTGGGTTGCCTAATCTCGAGACCTGAACCAGCGGACCAGTAGTGTCAGGTGGCGCCCCATCCGTGCGCAGAACTTTCATCGTGGGGCGCATCGCGTTTGCCCAGATGCCGATGACGGCGGCCGGATCTGCCGGACCGCTAGGACGCTGTCCCGTTGAAGTCAGCATCTCGATCGGAACTTGGAGGCAGATGCTGTGGTTGCTGAAGCCGGCAATGGTGTCACGGCCGGCTGGATCACCAAATGCTCCTAGTGGTCGAAGCTCAAGACGATCGAAAACTGCACCGAGATCAATGAAGAACGGATCGTCACGCGGCCCGGCGAATACTTTGATCCCGCCAGGAAGGTCGTACACTGCCCTCGAGGCAAGATTGGCTTCGTAGTTCGGCGTCGCGCCCGGGCCAATGTTGTAAGGAGGAACCACAAGGTTCTCACCCAGAACCGTCGACCGTATGGACTGGCCGAAGGGCGTCAGACGCCCCTTTGCCGACATCGTAACGGCATAGGTCTGCTTAATGTTGAAGTCCGGATCATTCAACGTGCGGATGATCGCGTCACCGCCCGCGCTGCCGTCTGGCCCTGTGCCCGGATTGCCGAGATGCGCCAGGAAGGTATTGTCATTCGCGATCGAGGTCTTGAAGCGAAACTCAAAGCTGACGTCCGCAACCCCATCCCCGGTGTTGTCCACGTAAATGTTGTAGGCGACGTTCGGATCGAAATTGAAAAATCCCGGCCCGCTTGCGGGAGTTTCCATCGGAATGTAATTGGCGATGATGGTCACCGTGTCTGGCCGGTCAGGACTCACAAACGCGTATAGGTCGGTGTTATCGGCCAGCGGATCCTGACTGATCAGGGGCGCTTCCCGATGGCTCGAAGCAGATACGGAACTGAACTCCGTAATCAATGGCGCGGTCACAACCAATGCAAGGACCGCGATAAGGAACATCTTTCGTAACATCTATTTCACTCGCTCCTTTCTGATGAAGTACAAGCCGGACAAACAGGCCGGTACGATGACCGCCAGCGCGCTGGACGGGACGCTTCCGTACGGCGCGATTCGCACCGATGCGGAAACCATTGCCGGCGCGCTCGAAAGCAGATCTTCAGGATAAGCTGTGAGTTCGCGGCTTCGATCGCTGGCGTGAACACTGCCAAGCTCTAAAGGGAGCGTCCGGCTCCCCGCCTGCAATTGAAGACGAGACGCCCATTCCCTCGCGTGCTCCGAGACCCTGCGCGGATCGGGCACCATCTCAAACGTGGCCATCTCAGCGAAATCCAAAATTGTAGGAATCGAGATCGCGCCGGACGAAACCTGAATCCTGGAAGAGTGGTTGATGCTGAAGTTCCCCATCGGATGGGCTGCGACCGGCCGGGGTAGAACCAGAAGCGTTAAGAGAATCGTGATGCGTAGCCGCGTCTTCATTCAACAACGACTACGATCAGAGTATGGAAACCGGATGGATGGAACTGTCCTTCTCCCTCTGGGAGCACTCTTGTCCAAATTAGCCGAAATGGAGGCTCGTGTCCTTCTCCCTCTGGGAGAAGGTGGCCGAAGGGCCGGATGAGGGTGCATTTCCTGCCCGCCCTCACCCGGCGCTTCGCGCCACCCTCTCCCAAAGGGCCCAAAGGGAGAGGGACATCCCCGAAACAGGTTTCCAAATAGAGAATCCCATGAAACCCCCAATCAGTCTGCTTCTGGAACGAACCGCATCTCGTAATTTGGACAAGAGTGCTGTGGGAGAGGGACATTCCGAGAACAGGATTCACTAAAACCGCATCAAGCCTGCTTCTGGAGCGAAACGCAGTTCGTAATTTGGACAGGTCTGCCTCAGTACAGGTCGAAGATGCGCTGAATTTCTCGCAGCTCCTGCGTCCTCGTGAGAGCAAGCATCATGAGAATCCGCGCGTGGGTCGGCAGCATCCGCTGGATGGCGACAACGGGAAACGCCTCCTTCACCTGGCTTGGCGACGCCACATGGTCGCCGGAGGGAAAAGTTGCAGCGACAATGACGCCGCGTTTTTGCAGACCCTCATAGTAGAGGCGTTCAACCGGGTCAAATCCAGTCGTGGCGACGATCACGGCCCGGGCATCCGTTTTCCCGCCTCCCTCCGACCCCGCATACGAATATTGCACGTCCACACGCGGCAAGGCCGTGAAGTCTCGGACGTCAAACTCCGACATGACGGTGTGCCGGCGAGTCGGCGCGTAGAAAAACTCTGGCCCGTGGGTCGCCACGACACCGATCATCCCCATTTCGTCAGAAGAAAAGCCGCCTGTGCGCGCATAGACCTTCTGAGCATCGCGCGCGCAAAGGATTCGGTCGTCCATCACCACCATCACGCCTTTGCCTCGCGCCTGTGGGGATGCTGCGACTCGAATGGCGGACAGGAGATTGATCGGCCCGTCCGGGCTGATGCCGGTAGCAGGCCGCTGCGCGCCCACGACGACAACGGGCCTGTCAAATTTCACCGTCAAGTGCAAAAAGAATGCAGTTTCTTCCAATCGCGATGTCCCGTGGGTCACGACAATTCCCGCGAGGTCCGTCCGCTTCTCAAACGCCGCATTAATGCGCCGAGCGAGTTGCAGCCACTGTTCCGGCGTGATGTTGGGGCTCGGAATATTCGAAAACTGCTCGGTCTCGATCTGCGCGTATTTCCGGACCTCAGGGACGGATCCTAAGACCTCATTGATCGTCTTCCGGATGTCGTACCCACCGAGTGTTCCCGGTTCGCCTTGCTCCCCGGCAATCGTGCCACCCGTCGCTATGACCAGGACGCGCGGCAAATCCGACTGACCACTGACGAGCGTTGCTGCAGAAACATTAAAGAGAATGAAGCAGAGGGCCAGCCCGGAAACCTTCGATTTTGTCAGCATCGTTCCACCATGGAGTCTGGAATTTGTACCGTTACCTATGGGCAAATTCTAATATTATCGGCTCGCAATCGTCTAAACACTTTCGTGGAGGTGCCATGAAAATTCGCCAACGCTTCTAAAACCACTCCTCCTCTTCTTCATCCCCGGTCTTGAGGCCCGCCCAGAACTTCTCCATAAGCGCGCCAATGCCCCCGCCGAGCCAGTACCATTGAAGCGTTCCCATGACATAGATAACGGCGAACGTAACGAGGACCAGACCCGGCGGGTTGATTCCCATGCGGTCCAAAACGGAGAACAAGCCAAGAATCGCAAACGTCGCTGCGGTATCAAAGATCGTCATGAGACGCCAGAAATCGGATCGATTGAACAAAAACGGCCCAAACGCCGTGTCCGTTCCTTCCAGCCGCACATGGGCCTGTAAATCGAAGTATGAAAAAACAAGAAACCCCGTCACCAGCAGGAGGTGGGATATTCCCGATGCCAGGGCGACGCGCCTCCAGTAAGTGCGTTCGTCTATAGCGAAGGTGTTGAACCAGGTGAGCAGATGATACACACCGAACACCAGCAACGGCGGCATCAGGAAGGAAGCCAGGGTGAAGACCATCAGAGATTTCGGATTTCGGCTCTTGTTTAGCCGCGAATTGCGCGAATGACGCGAATGGGCCGCCGCGATTGTTGGGATTGGGCAATGTCATCAGTTCTCTGCGGCCCATTCGCGTCATTCGCGCAATTCGCGGCTGAGAATTTGCTTGGATTTACTCCACTACCGCTTCTGCTTCGATCTCGACCAGCATGGCCGGCGAGATCAGGCGTTTCACCTCAATCATAGCGGTTGCCGGACGAATCTCGCCGAAGAATTCGCCATGGGCACGACCCACGTTTTCCCAATCATCAATATCGACGACATACAGACGCGTTCGCACGACGTCCTTCAACGAGGCGCCTGCCCGCCGGAGTGCGGATTCGATGTTGCGGATCGCCTGAACTGTTTGAGCATGCGCGTCACCTGGGCCGACGATTTCCCCTTCCTCATTGGTCGCGGTCGTTCCAGATATATAGACAACGTTCCCAACCCGGACCGCGCGCGAATATCCGACAATCGGCTCCCACGGCGTTCCGGTCGCTATGTTTTGCCTTGGCACGGTCTCCCTCCCTAATTCGCTGGATTGAAAATGAAGTAGTGGTATGAATACGCAGAATACCTCGCTGTTTCGCGCTGGAAAGAAAACTTTCTTTCCGCCATTTCGCTCGTCATCATGGGCCTGGGATTTTACTGGTTCATCCAGAGGGCATTCCTGACGTAAGGTATAGGAAGAGTGGGCAGTTGTCCCCTCCGCAATGGAGGAATCATGAGTGAGAACCAGAACACGATCGTGGTCCACGGCGAAACGTCTTCGCTCGAGCAACAGATCACCGTCGGTCCGCATCAACTCACGGCAGACGAACCGGTGCCGGCGGGCGGCACGGATCGGGGTCCAAACCCATATGATCTTCTTTGCGCGGCTCTTGGGGCGTGCACGTCCATGACGCTGGCCCTGTATGCCCGTCGAAAACAGTTTTCACTCAAGGCGGTAACGGTCCGCTTGCGGCATTCCAAAATCCATGCCGAAGATTGCGAGACCTGCGCGACGAAAATCGGGATGCTGGACCGGATCGAGCGGGAAATCCAACTTGAGGGAGAACTCAACAACGAGCAAAGACAAGCTTTGCTCAACATCGCCAATAAGTGCCCGGTTCACAGGACCCTCACCTCGGAGATCGACATACAAAGCTGGTTGGCCTGAGAACATCTTCAGTTATGATGGCGCGCACACCATGAGTTCGACGAAAGCCTCGCGTGCCGCCGTTGCCGAAACACATCCTGGGTCATCGCTGGTGCGAGCGATGACTCGCTGGGATCTCACCGCTCTCGCGACTAATGGAATCATCGGTGCCGGCATCTTTGGGTTGCCATCGTCGGCAGCGCAAATGCTCGGGGTCTCGAGCCCTGTTGCGTTTGTCTTGTGCGCGATTGTCGTTTACGTGTTCGTACTCTGCTTCGCCGAAGCGGCTGGCCATTTTACAGAAACTGGAGGACCCTACCTTTATGCGCGAACGATCTTTGGGCCATTCATCGGCTTCGAGGTTGGCTGGTCCTTGTGGCTGTCACGAGTGAGCGCATTCGCAGCGAACAGCAACGTTTTGGTTTCTTATCTTGGATTCTTCATTCCTCAGGTGACGTCGGGTCTCGCACGGGCGTTCGTGCTGGTCCTCGTGCCGTTCATTCTGGCGATCATTAATGTCCGCGGCGTGAGCGGTGGAGCCAGATTCGGCCGCATTCTCGCCGCGGTGAAGGTTGGCGCGCTCGTGCTGTTCGGCGCGGCGGGTTTGGTTTTCGTGGACTGGAGCCGCCTTTCCGGGATGTCCTTCTCCCCGAGTGCCAACTGGGGCGGAGCCATTCTGCTTCTGATCTATGCTTTCACCGGATTTGAAAATACCGTCATTCCTGCGGCCGAAGCGAAGAATCCGCGGAAGGACCTGGCATGGGCGCTGATCCTCGCGCTCGGTATTTGCGCGGCCATTTATCTGGCGGTTCAGATCGTCGCGTTGGGAACGGTTCCGGATCTGGCAACTTCACAAAAGCCGCTGGCGGACTCAGCGCGAAATTTTGCGGGTGCGATCGCGGGTGGATTGATCTCGCTGTTGGTGTGTGTTTCCGTGATTGGAAACCTCAGCGCACTCATCCTGGTTTCGCCAAGATTGACGTACGCCTTTTCAGAGCGTAAGGATTTTCCCGTACTGTTCGGCAAACTGCATCCCGCCTATGGCACGCCAGCCGCTTCGATCATATTCTTCGCGGCCATCGGATCCATCCTTGCGATTTCCGGCACGTTTGTTTGGCTGGTGACCGTCAGCGTCGTGGCACGTTTGGCAAACTACCTGGTGACATGCCTCGCCGTGCCGGTGTTGCGCAAACGTTCTGTGGAACCCGCGCAATTCCAAATTCCGTTCGGACCTGTCGTCCCAGTCACAGGCGTGCTGCTCTGTGTGTGGCTTTTCACAAAAGCGGCGTGGACTGACATTCGATCCTTTGCTCTGGCATCCGGTATCGGCGCTTTGCTCTACCTCGCGCGCCCCCGTATTCCCCTCCTTGCAAAGCAGGGGTGGCCGCGCCATCAAAAAAAATGATGCCGAAGGCCACCAAAGTTGGCGCGGACGGGCTGGTCAGTCCTCGAAACATCTCATCTGAAACGACCACCCCCGTCTGCGCGTCAAAGGTGGCTTCGCAGCATTTTCTTCCGGTGGGAGAGCCTTATTTCTTATTCAGCCCAGCGGTCCAGTTGACGACGGCGGTGATCGGCACGGAGTTCGTCTCACTGGGGGCCGGTGTAACGGGAGAAATGAAGAGAAAGCGCTGGCCGTCGGCGGTCACGTCGTAATGGTGAACGACCGGCCTGGGCGGCGTCACATTGAGCGGGGACTGGAAGAGCGGCGACGGCTGACCGGCTTCGAAGGTGTGATCCCCTTTCACGGGAACGGCCATCAGTTTTCCGTCCAGGCTGAGATAGTACAGTTCGCGGCCGTCGCGCCGCCATTTGGGCTCGATCCCATCTTTCGCCGTGACCTGCCATTTTCCCCCGCTTGGATCTGGAAAAGGCTGAACGACGATCTGATATGTGCCCGATTCGTTTGTGGTGAACGCGAGCCATCGTCCATCCGGCGAAAGCTGCGACTCCACCTGCCAGAATGACGACTGAAGAAATGGAAATGGCTTCTTATCGCCGAATAGCGGCAGCACCCAGAGATCGTCAGCGGTAGCGCCTGGCAGCTTGACGCGCGCAAAGAGGATGTACCGTCCGTCGGACGACCAATCTTCCGGATAGACCAACTCGTTAGGATTGCCCGCGAACAGTAACTCGTCGGTTCCGACGCCACTCGAGGACTTCTGGTAGAGCTTGTTCGAAAGTGCGCTGGTGACGCCGTTGTCACTGCGGTTGGAACTGAAAACGATATGGCTTCCGTCCGGCGCCCATACCGGCGGCCAATCGGCGGCAGGGTCGAAAGTGATCCGTGCGGAGACAGCCCGGGCGATGTCGATCATCCAAATGTCGCGATTGGGTCCCTGGATATCGACTGCGACTCGACGATCGTCCGGCGACAGCTCAAGGTTACCGTAATTTGCGGCCGTGCCAACCTGTCCTGCCTGCTTACCGTTGCGGTCGAACCACACAAGTTGAGAGCCTCCTGCCTGATCCGATTGGCCGGCTTTGCGATAGACGAGGACGCCGTTCTCAGAAGCCGAGAACCCAATCTCAACGTTTTCCGCGAGCGGGATGGCTTCGCCCAGCAGGGCCAGACGTTTTTTGTCGAAGGCCTGTGCCATGAGCGTTCTGTTGCGTCTGAACAAGAGATAGCCCGGCGCCACGTAGATGGCCGGCGAACCGGTGGATGCAGTACCCATCGCCATCAACTCCGTCGTCGATTTGGAATCTAGCGATCCCAGGTAAAGCGTCAACTCCCCGGCAGCGCTCAAGCCGTGATACAAGAAGTGACGGCTGTCCGGGAGGAATTGCGGCGCCACGTTACCGAGGTCTTGGCGGGATGCATCCACCACGGTCACTGGTGTCGCCTCTCCGCCCGAAGCAGAGACACGACCGATCACGAAGGGGCCGGCCTTCGTAAACAGAACGGCGCCGTCGCGGCTCCATGTGCCGGGAACCGTCAAGATCGCATCGCACAACGTCTGGGCAGGTCCACCCGAGGCATCGATCTTCTTGAGTTTCCCATCCGCGAAGAAGGCCAGATAACGGCTGTCTGGCGACCAGAACAAACCAGCAGCATTTTCGGTTCCAGGCAGTTGCTGCGCCGTGACCGCACTGATCGGACGAATCCAGACCGCCCTCTTGCCTTCAATCATCGCGACGTAAGCGACACGCTGGCCATCCGGAGAAATTGTCAGATTGCCCAACCCAGCCATGCCCAGTCCAGCCACCATTCCCGGCGCCGGCATTTCAAAACGTATCTGCGATGTTTCCACCGGGGCGCGGCGGAAATAGAGAGCCGCCGGTATGAGCGCTGCTGCTAACGCAAATACCAGGGCCGCTGTTATTAGCCACAACCGGCGGCCCGTGGGAGTGGCGGATTTCGATGCTGTCACCGGAAAGATCTTCTCGTCGAGAAACAGCCGCATATCCCCAATGTGCTGCAGCCGCTGCGGAGCTTCCTTGTTGAAAGCCGCGGTCAGGAGCAGGCGCAAGCTGGATGGAGTGTCTCGCGGTAGCAGGTCCAAGTTCGGCTGGCCCGCAACGATTTTCGCAATGATGTCGGTTGCGGTTTCCCCATCGAACGCCTGGCGCCCCGTGAGCATTTCATAAAGAATGCAGCCGAATGCCCAGATGTCGGTTCGTGCATCGACTTCCTTCCCTTTCGCCTGCTCCGGTGACATGTATGCGGCTGTTCCAAACACAATGCCGGGCATGGACCCGCTCACCACTGTCGGCGAGTTCGATAAATCCGTTTTGGGGGCTTTACCCCCCAGCGCTTTGGCCAAACCGAAATCCAACACCTTGACCTTTCCATCCGGCGTCAGCTTGATGTTGGCTGGCTTCAGATCGCGGTGAACGATTCCACGCTCGTGCGCAGCCCCCAGCGCATCCGCCACCTGCTTTGCAATCTGCAACGCTTCATCGACTGGAAGCGCGCCGCGTTTCAGTTTTTGAGCGAGAGTTTCACCTTCGACGAGCTCCATGACGATGCAGCCGGAGCCGCCCGTTTGCTCCAGGCCGTAAATCTGCGCGATGTTGGGATGATTCACCGAAGCCAGAAGCTGGGCTTCACGTTGAAAGCGAGAGAGACGGTCCGGATCACTCGCGAAATGATCCGGCAGGAGCTTCAACGCCACATCGCGCTGCAGTTTCGTGTCGCGCGCGCGAAACACCACACCCATCCCGCCTTCACCGAGCGGTGACTTGACCTCATACGGACCGATATGCGTACCTGGCGTGACAGACATGAGCGATGACTATACCAGCGCGTTGCTGAACTCGAAATCTTATAGTGAGTTCAGGAGTAGTCCACCTGTGGCCGCCACTGTCCATACAAGCGCCGCAAGGACGGCCGCAATTCTCCAATTCGTTGACCTCGCCAGGGCCAACAAGGAAGGCAGATTGATCGCCGGCCCCGCGAACAAAAAGGCGGCAACTGCGCCTACAGGCGCGCCGGCAGAGAGGAACCCGAGGGCCAGTGGAACCTCGAAAAATGTAGGTAGTGCTAAGGGGACAGCGATCGAAGCCGCCGCCAGAACGGCAAAAAATCGGAAACCACTGGAAGCCAATAATCCTGGCGGCACGTACTGAATGAGAAGCATGGAAGACACTACGCCAAGGACTAGAGCCGGAACCGTGCGGATGAGCATGTCGAGTAGCGATCCGAAAAACGCAGAAGCTCTTTCTTGTAAATCCGCTGGCGTTCTATATTCCGTCCGTTTTCTGTTGAAGAGCGGCGTATCGCGTGGGAAGAGGCGCTCGATAACGAAACTACCGAGGAATACAGTCACTGCCGCCATAAGCAGGCGTGCTGCGGCAACCTTGGGTGCAAAGAGTAGGAACGTCAGAACGAGCGCGGCCGGATTCAGCGATGGTGACGCCAGCATCATTGCCAGCGATGGTCCGAGCCGCGAAGAACGCTCGTACATCGCGCTAAAGACCGGCGCCACGCAGCAGGAACAAAGCATCAGCGGGGCGCCGGCAACACCTGCAGCGACCTGTGCACGAAGGGGCTTGCGGCTCAATATCTGGGCGAACCATTCCGGAGGAACGAAAGCACGGACGGCAGCGCCTATCAAAATGCCGAATGTTAAAGCCGGCCAAATCACAAGAAAGTAATTCAACGAATGCTGCGCCGCCACGAAGCCTGTGGCTTGGCCAAACGCCACGACATCGAGACGCGTGGACAGGACTCCGGATGACCGGACCTTCTGTATGGCCAGAAGTGCTACGTTCCATTTGTAGGCCACCAACCCTGCTAGAAGGAGCGCCGGAACAAACACGACCGGCAGCGCCGCCGGGCCAGCAATCGAATCCAGTGCCTTGATTTTGGGTTGTGCGCCCATGCGACGTTACTTTGCTCCAGAGAGCTCGGCGTAAAGCTGGCTAATCATATCAATTGTGGGCGTGACGCGAAAACGTATTCCCCTCCTTGCAAAGGCTGATTATTACCCATAAGTCGTCCGCTGGACACAGGCGTCTGGGACAACGGGCGGGAAAGGCGAAGTCCCCTCCTTGTCCAAGGAGGGGACTTCGGCTTTTCCTTCAGTTGTTTTCAATGCCCTGTGTCCAGCAAAAGATGTGGGACATGGCAAGTCTGAGCATGTCCCACAAATTCGGTGCGGGACACGGGGGGAGTAACAACGGATTTCCCTCCTGGAACAGGAGGGGTGGCTGCGCCATCAAGAAAATTGGCCCCGTTCCTTATTGGTGCGGACGGGGTGGTCAGTCCTCGAAACGCGTTTGGAATGCGTTTCGAAACATCTCATCTCGAATGACCACCCCGTCTGCGCCAGTTTCGGTTGCTTCGCGTCTCTCTCCAAACAGGGTGTACAGATTGACATTCCCAAGGGCCGCGATGATCGAATCGGAGACGCCCACGTGGCGGGACTTCATGATGTCCAGAAGCTCACGGATCTCGCGCCGTACACTTTCCTTTTCACTGCAGACGCAAGCAATAGGCAGGAAGCCTTTCCCGCGAGCGTATTGCGTGGAGAGATCTTCGGTCACGTAGACCAATGGCCGAATTAGCCGCAGGCTTCCCTTTTGAGACTGAGAGACTGGCGGGAGAGATGCGATTCGCCCGTTGAAGAGAATGTTGCGCAGCAGCGCCTCGGCGCAATCGTCGGCGGTGTGGCCGAGTGCAAGGACGGAGCAGCCTAGTTCCGCGGCAATCTTGTAGAGGTTGTACCGCCGGTGCCTGCTGCAGACGTCACATCCATGTGGAACATTCTCTGCAATCAATCGCAGCGTTGCCGTGTCCTCGCGCAATATCCAGTCGACGCCCAACGCTCGGATCTTTTCTTCCAGAGCGCGGATGGGCAGCTTGAATTTTCCTTGCTCCAGCGTGACAGCAACGAGCCCGTACGGAAACGGTGCGCGCTTCCGGTAATCGACAAGTGCATGGAGGAGTGAAAGGCTATCCTTGCCGCCGGAAACGGCGACGGCAATCTTGTCGCCAGGCCGCAGCATGGCGAAACGGCCCATGGCCCGGCCCAGGGCTTCGAGAATCTTGGATTCTATGGCCGAATGCATACCCTTAGAGTCAGCCCGCAGCTACGGGCACGACACGCGTTCCTCTTCATCATACTTGAAACTCGGAGCGTCTTAGCTCACTCCTGCGAACCTTTCCGGTGCTGGTTTTGGGCAATTCGCGGACAAACTCGACCTTGCGCGGATATTTGTATGGAGCAAGCTCGCGCTGTACAAAACACTGAAGGTCCTTCTTCAACTCTTCGGATGGAGTGTAGGAAGCGCGAACAACCACAAACGCCTTGGGGACCATTCCGCGCAACTCGTCCGGCGAGGCCACGACCGCAACCTCTGAAACCGCAGGATGCTCGGCCAGGACGCCTTCGACTTCCGGTCCTGCGATATTGATTCCTCCGCAAACAATGATGTCGTCGTTCCGGCACTGGTAGTGAAAGAACCCTTCGCTGTCTCGGATATACACGTCGCCCGGGATATTCCAGCCTCGGCGAACGTAGTTTTGCTGGCGGTGAATCGAGTCTAAGTAACGGCAGCCGGTAGGGCCTTTAACGGCGAGCAATCCCTCTGTTCCATCCGGAACGGGCTTCATGCTCTTCTCATCGATAACTATCGCTTCATATCCCGGAACAACTTCGCCGGTTGCTGCGGGCCGGGAGCGGCCCGGTCGAGCTGAAATGAAAATATGCAACATTTCCGTGGAGCCAAGGCCATCCAGGACCTCGACGCCCGTCAACTCCTGCCAGGAGCGGTAAACGGGTCCGGGCAAAGTTTCGCCCGCGCTGATGGCCAATCTCAGTGAAGAAAGCGGACTCTTCAAGTTCGTGCACTGGTTCATCATCATTCGCAGGCTTAAGGGCGCGCAAAACGTAAATGTCACTTTGTAGTCGCGTATGGACTCCATCATGGCCTCGGGCGTAAATCGATCCAGCAAGACCGTGGATGCTCCGAATCGAAGCGGAAATACAAGTAACGCGCCAAGTCCGTAGGCAAAGGCCATGGTGGGATGTCCGCCGAAACGATCTGCGGAAGTCGGTTCGAGGACATATCGCGCGTAACTGTCGGCAATCGCCAGAAGGTCCGCGTGCGAATGCATGCAACCCTTCGGCACGCCTGTGCTGCCGGAGGTGTACAAAAGTACTGCCAGATCGTCCTTAGATGTGGGGCCACACTCGTGGTAAGGCTGGCCCCCGCGAAGCGATTCCACGTTGACGCACGGCACAGAGTTCGTGTCGAGCTTCTCGACCTCTTCCCACAGGTCCGCTTCTGCAACAAGCAGGCTTGGTCCAGAGCTTTCGAAAATGACACTTATCTCACGTGCCCGAATCAGCGGAGGCGTCGGTACAGCCACAGCCCCGATACGGAGTACCGCAAGCAGCGTGGAAATGAAGTGAGGACGATTCAACAGCCGCAGAATCACGCGGTCGCCCGGTTCGATGCCGCGCTGGCGCAGGGCACCTGCCATTTCCATGACTTCCTGCCGCAATTGGGAGTAAGTAACGACGGAATGGTTGAAGTAGATCGCAGGAGAAGCGCCGCGGCCATGCTCGAGGTTGACGTCCAGCAACTCGTGACAGGCGTTCAGCGTATCGGGATATGAAAGTTCCGGCAGCGAGTAGATCCTCTCCGGCCACAGCTCTCGTGGCGGATATGAAAGCTTCGCCATATTCAGTTTTCAGCGCGGGCCAAGGGTCGCGACTACAGGTTCAGCGGCAACTTTCTTCTGAGGCAGCGGAGATGCTCGCAGAATAAGCGCTCCAACGCCGGAAATCAGTGCGAGAATCGCGCTGCCGTAAAAGGCGGCGTCCCAACTGCCAAACTGTTCGAACATGAGCGCGCCAACAAAACCTCCGATGACCGACGCCACGCCTTTGGCAGAGTACAGGACACCGTAGTTCGACGTTGCGTTCCTGCTGCCAAAGTAATCGCCCATGGTCGACGGGAACAACGAGAAGACTTCACCCCACGTGAAGAACGTCAAAACGAGCGTGATTGCGAACATCGTGCCCGACGTGCGGCCAAGAGTAAGGACAGCTACAAGGCAGACGGACTGAAGTCCGAAACCAACCGCCATGGCGATCTCTCTGCCTGTTCGATCCGAGAGCCAGCCCCAGAAGATTCGACTCGCGCCGTTGGCAATCGGGCTAAGCGTCGTCGCAACGGTCAGGGCCGCGGCGGCAAGTCCCCACGATTTTACCAGCGGCCCCGCATTGGCGGTGACGAGCAGACCTCCAGTGGCCATGGCAACGAACATGAAATACATCAAATAGAAATGCGGGCTCCTCAGCATTTCTCCGGTACTGAAATGTTCCGTGTTGCGGCGGGCCTTGATGTTCGTCGACCCCTTGGCAACAATCTTCGTACCGGCAAACTCGGGCCCTGGATGGCGCATGAATTGGGCCACCACCGCGATGACCACTCCCTGAAAAATACCCGTGACCAGAAACGCGGTTCGGTACGTGTGCGCTCGGATCAGATACGCGATGAGCGGAATAAACAGGGCCGTGCCTCCGCCGAAACCCGCGGCGATGACACCGGCTGCCAGCCCTCGGCGGTCGGGAAACCATTTCAGCGCCGAACCGATTGAACCGCTATAGACAAATGCAGCGCCTATTCCGGCAATGCCATAGAAGAGGTACAGCTGGGCCGGTGTGGATGCGTAGGCGAGCGCGCTCCATCCGAACCCACATAGAACGCCGGCCGCGGTGATGAACTTGCGTGGGCCCATACGATCGATGAACCAGCCATCGACCGGCTGCACCCAGGTTTGCAGAAGAATGAAGATGCTGAATGCGGCCTGGATCTCTGTAAGCTTCCAGGCGGTCGCATCCTGAATCGGTCCGACGAAAAGCGTCCACGCATACTGCAGGTTCGCAATCATCACCATCGCAATTAACGAAGTTACAAGCTGAAACCAGGGATTCATCATCGTTGGCTCCTCATCTTTGCCAGTAGTTTTGTACAGGCATATACCGCGCTTGTATAGGGCATGGCAACATCTAAACGTTCGCCTAATTCAAGAACAGCTCCTACCAGAGCTTCGATCTCCAACGGGCGGCCGCTCTCAAGGTCCTGCAACATAGACGTCTTGTGTTCGCCGACTTTCTCAGCGCCCGCGATTCTCTGTTCGATCGAGATCGGTAGCTCGATGCCGATGCGGGTTGCAACCGTCTGGGCTTCTTCCATGATGTGCCGCACGAGGACCGATATCTCGGGATCACGAGCGATCTCCACCAGTGTTGCGCCGGTCACCGCGCTGATCGGGTTGAAGGACAGATTGCCCAAAAGCTTTACCCAGATCTCTTGCCGAATTCGTGTCGTAATCGGCGCACGCAAGCCCGCGCGGATGAGGATTTCGGCAAGTTTGCGAATCCGGTCGGAGCGAGATCCATCCGGCTCTCCCAAAGAAATACGATTGCCCTCGATGTGGCGGATCACGCCCGGCTCGGCAATCTCGGCTGCAAAATAGACGATCGATCCAATAACCCGATCCGGTTCGATTACTGACGATATGATGCCGCCAGGATCGACCTTTTCCAGCCGCAGGCCTTCGAGATCTCCGCCGTGCTTATGGAAGTACCACCACGGAATGCCATTCTGAGTACTGACGAAAACGGTGCCGGCGGCAATCAGGGGGCGTAGCTTTGGAGCAAGGCCGGCAAGGCTGTGTGCCTTCACGCCGAGGAAAACGACATCGGCGTTGCCCGCCTTCTCAAGGTCATCGACGACCTCAGGATGAACGACGAAATCGTCATCCGCCTCCAGGACGCGAACGCCTCTCTCTTTCATCGCGAGGTAGTGCGGCCCGCGGGCGAACAGCGTCACATCCTGCCCATCTCGCACCATTCGTGCGCCGATGTATGCGCCTACCGCGCCCGCTCCTGCAACCAAGAACCGCATAGGGTGTGGGACGAATGTTGAACAAGAACGTATTCCCCTCCTTGCAAAGGAGGGGAATACGTTCTTGTACATCAATACGTCATCGCTTAGAAATTCCTATTTCTCCGTGAACGCTTCGACCAGGGCTCGCCGCTGGATTTTGCCGGTCGCCGTTCGCGGAATCGCATCGACAACGTGAATCTTTTTGGGACATTTGAAATCCGCGAGGTGGTCCCGGCAAAACGACAGGAGTTCCGCAACCGGCACCGGCGCTCGCAAGACCACCGCCGCGGTGACTTCCTCTCCCCAGGTGGGATGAGGCACTCCAAAGCAGACCGCTTCCGCGACCGCCGGATGCTTTAGCAGCACCTGGCCGATTTCCATTGGAGCGATTTTTTCACCGCCGCGGTTGATCAGATCCTTTAACCGCGCTAATAACCGCAGATAACCGTCCGGATCGATAATGCCCTGATCTCCAGTTCGAAACCAGCCGTCAACGAACGACGTGGCATTGGCTTCAGGGTTGCTTTCGTACCCATCGATAATACTAGGGCCTTGAATCACGACTTCCCCGGCATGCCCCATCCCAAGATGGCTATGATGACCATGGCTGTCCATAATGCTGATCTTCACACCGGTACCGAGACCGACAGATTGCGCTCTGCGGACTCCTGGCGGCAATGGATTTGACGCGATCTGGTGCGAAGCTTCCGTCATTCCATACGCCTCGAGCACCGGAGCGCCAAATACATGCTCGAGCTTCTCCATCGTATGCAAGGAAAGCGGCGCGCTGGCCGAGCGGATAAAACGTAGATGCTCGGCACCCATGGGCCGCTGGTCGCCGGCACGAGCGAGGAGAAGGCGATGCATAGTCGGAACCGCCGAATACCAGGTGGCCCGGCATTCGCGTACAGTTCGCCAGAAAGACAGCGGATTGAATTTCTCCGGAACGACCATCGTGCCTCCAGTAAGCAGCGTCGCCAAAGTTGAAGCGAGAAGACCATGAACGTGAAATAGGGGCATCACCGTCATGGCAACGTCATTTGCGGTCAGTTGGTAGGTCCGGGCGATGTTTTCGGCGGAGACTGCAAGATTCCGGTGTCTCAGCGGCACCCGCTTTGGCCGGCCGGTGGTTCCACTCGTGTGAAGGATCAATGCAACGTCATCCGGTTGCGGCGGGCCAGCGGTTCGTCCTGTTGAAGCGGGAAAGAAACGTACCGTGCCCTCCGGATCGACATCGGCAGCAAGAATAGGAACGCCCCTTTCCGCCGCGGCGCGTCGCGCTTCGTCGGCGCCGGCAGGCGGCAGCACAAGCAACTTGGCATCCGTGTCTTCCAGAAAGAAGACGAACTCATCGTGGCGATATGCGGGATTCAGCGGAGCCGCCGTTCCTGCAACGGACGCCCCGAGGAAGCAGACAATTGTTTCCAGTCCATTCGGCAGCGCCATCGCCACGCGGGCGGCATTCCCGATGCCGGCGCTGGCAAAGACATCGGCTGCCGCGGCCACCTGCCGCCGCAGCGAGTCATATGTAATGCGTATACCTCTCTCTGGCAGGACAAGCGCCGTAGTTTCTCCCGGAGGTCTATGCAATAACTCCAACAACGTCATACCAAATTTCTACTCTTGCACGTTTCCTTTGGGATTATCGATCAGAATCGAAAAGCCTGGATTACACGGAGAAAGGACAGTTTCGTGGAGAGAGGTGAGTAACCGCGGTAATTTCGGATTTAGGGAACCCGCTTGCACCAGAATGGTTCCCTAAATCCGCAATTGTTTTTGCCGCTATCCCGGATTTCTCACCGGCCTGTGACTATCCACAGCCGAGTCCCTCTCCCTCTGGGAGAGGGTGCCGCGAAGCGGCGGGTGGGGGTTAACAGAGTGCATTCTTATCGGCCCTCACCCGGCCTTCGGCCACCCTCTCCCAGAGGGAGAGGGACGCGCCCTCGGCATAGTTGCCTAAGATTCCGGTGAGAAATGCGGCCTATCCCTTCAGGATTCCCTTAATGGGCGCGATGCCGGGGATCTCCCACTCCTCCCACATCTCATCCACCCTTTTCTGGATGTACTCAAAGTCCTCCGGGATCAGGTGGGCGAAGCGGCCCTGTGCCACGAGGAAGTCCTTAACCGGAGTACGGCCTTTAGCACTTTTGCGGCAGTCATAGGTGTAGATGACTTGACCTTCGATTATCTCGAAGAGTGGATAAAGTCCGGAGCGGATGCCCATTTCCCCGATTTCGTGCGAATAGCGCGGATGGAAGTCCCAACCTTTGGGACAAGGATCATAAGTGTGGATGAATGTCGGTCCTCCGACCGCCAGCGCTTTGCGCACCTTGTTCATGTAATCCATCGGCGGGAACGTGGCGCATGCGGTGGCGACGTATTTGCACGTGGGGTGGCCCACCGCAAGCATACCGGCGACATTCTTTTTCCAGCGTCGCTGCATGATGCGGTGCTTGCTGCCGGGAGGAGTAAATGTCGTTTGCGCCCCGTAGGTCGACAGGCCGGTTGCCTGGATATCCGTATTGGCGGCGGACTCGTTGTCGTACATGATGATCAGGAGATCGTAGTCGGTTTGAAGTGCGCCGGAAATACCGCCGATTCCCATATCACCGCCACCGAGGTCGCCGCAGAACGCGATGGCGTTGATCGGTTCATCCACGATCTTGCCTTTGCGCTTGAGCGCTCGAAGCCCTGCAGCCATGCCTACCGCCGAGGAGCCGCCTGCGCCAAGCTGCGTATGCATCCAGGGCACAATCCAGGGAGTGGTCATGTAGCTGGTATTGGCGACGTACATGCAACCCGTCGAACCAGTGACAACAGTCCGCGGACCCGCCGCCTTGATAAAGCCACGCATCGTTGTCGCCGATTCGCACCCCTGACAAGTGCGATGACCCGACGTGTAGAACTCTTCCAGCGGGATTTTGTGAACGCCTTTGATTTTGTCGTAAACAACCACATCGCTCGCCATAGTCTTCTCCTTATGTCTTAGTACTTAGTTTCATCAATACGGTGACGTATTTGCCCTCATCCGGCCCTTCGCTTGGGGCTTCGCCCTAGCGGGCTTGCGCTTCGCGCGGGCCACCTTCTCCCAGAGGGAGAAGGACCATTCGGAAGTTTGGTCCCTCTCCCTCTGGGAGAGGGTGCCGCGAAGCGGCGGGTGAGGGTGCCATCCGTGACCGTATTTACGAAATGGCGCACTTAGCGTCGGGCCATCCGGTCCCCCCACGCCAGAATTCATTCCCGCACGCCGATCCAGGTGACGAAGTCATCCAGCTTATCATCGGTCTTCGATTTCTGTGCGATTCTAAACATTCGGATGCAGTCATCGATCGAGACGTCGCGCCCGCCGAGACCGGTAATGATGTTTGTCACCGCAGGCCGGTTCTTCAACGGGTACAAACAGGATCGAACTTCGTGCAACAGGATTCCGCCATCATCTGGGGAACCGTGGGCAAAGTCGCGGTCGATAACACCCACTGCCTTGAAACGACTAAGTGCCTCGCGTAATTCGATCGTCGGGAACGGCCGGAACCAGCGCAGGCTGACAAAGCCGACCTTCTCGCCCTTTTCGCGCAAGCGGCGAACGGCGGTGCGTCCGGGTGCGCAGACGGTGCCCAGCCCGATCAGAACCGTATCGGCATCATCGGTCATGAACTCGGTAAAGAAAGGGCTGGAGTAGCGTTCGCCAAACACGCCATTAAATTCCTCGTAAGCTTGTTTGATGACTCCCCGCGCGCGCCGCGCAGCGTCCCAGTTCTGCCGGCGCAATTCCATCACCCAGTCTTCATTGACCTGGGGTGCAATCGAAATCGGATTGTCGGGATGCAATCGTCCGTCACCCAGATCGTACCGGGGCAGAAACCGGCGCACGGCTTCGGTGGTCGGAATCTTCACCATATGCTGCGAGTGCGTCAGGAACGCGCCGTCCATGGCGAGAGCCATCGGCATTCGTACACGCTTGTCTTCGGCGATGCGATAGCCGATCAACACATGTTCGAGCGCTTCCTGAGGGGTCGTCACCCAACAGAGCAGCCACCCCATATCGCGCACGGCCATCGCGTCGTTATGCTCGACTCCAAAGGCGCCGGGGTCGTCGAGCGCCCGGTTGCCGACCAGAAAAAGCACGGGCAGACGATCCGTGGCTGTGACGACCAGAGCTTCGAAGCCATAGCACCAGCCGGTACCGCTGCTGCCGGCAAATGCGCGGGCGTTCACGGAACTGGCATGTTTGACAATTTCGAACTGAGAATGTTCGCTGTCGGCGATGATATATTCCGCGTCCAGTTGCCCATCCGCGATGATCTTGGACAGAGCGTCCATCACTTCGGTGTAAGGACGAATCGGATACGCGGCAATGACGTCGACGTCGGCCAGACGCACCGCCTGGGCGACTGCCTGGCATCCCGTCAACAAGTCTTCACGTTCATAGATCTTCTTTGTCGCTTCTTCGGCAATCATGTTCTTTAAATCCTCCGGTCAGCTCTTTGGCGTCGCACGTTTTCCGCCGATCGGCACGACCTCGCCTTCGACGAATTCCAACCCTGTTCCCGTGACAAATGGGTGAATGTAGCGCCCCTTACTCTTCTTCCTTTCGGCCCACTCGACGTAGTTTTCGCGATCCTGCGTGTAGGCTTCCCACGGGCTGCTGTTATTTTCGAATTGCAGCTCGTCCACCATCACGATGCATTCGTTCACCGGACAGATCTGCGCACACTTCCCGCAGCCGGTGCAGTATTCAAACGCAATGTCGTACAGCCCGTCGGTCGTTGGATCGAAACACTCGTCGGGGCATTCGAGCCAGCAGAGTGTGCATTTCGTGCAAATATCGAAGCGAACCACGGGACGTTGAGTCTTGGTCGTGCCACGCTTGAACTGCTCGTTGCGCGCCTGACCTTTTGGTCCCATTTCGAAATGCCGTTTGACGGCGGGAACTGCCGCGCCCTCGCTAAACTCGAACCACTTGGGCAAAACCGGGACTTCGTGCGTCCATTCGATCCCCTCGCTCAGCTTTACTGTCCTGCTTGTCGTGCGTACTTCCTCGTAGGCTTTGCGTGCCGCTTCTGCGCGGAAGAGTTCCTTCGGATTCTTTTCGCGTAGATAAGCCTCGACTGCCTCAATGCCGATAATGTCCGGATCAACGCCAGCCACAGCGCCAAGGGTTCTTTCGTGAGTGAGATCGTCCCTGAAAACCCACAGACCTCCAAAACTGGGATCACCCTCGTAGGTCGCGAGCTTCCACTCGTAGGGCTTCTTTCCGATGAATTGCAGCAGCTCTTCGTGATTCTTTCTCGTGGCCACCAGGAGCGTTCCACCTTCCTGAACCTTTTCGTTGATTGGACGAAGTCCGTGCCAACCCCAGGGTTCGACGCCTTTGGTCATCGTGTCGTCGAGAACGACGGAAATGTCGGCCAAATCGATATCCAGCTTGGCGCCGCATTCCGCCTCCAACTCCTCTTCGGACAGATCGTGGGAAACGAACGCGAAATACTTGCACGGGATACCATTGCGCTCCGGCGAATCGCTATAACGCCCATTCGAGAAGCCGATCCGTCCCATCCGGCTGGCAATGATGACAATATCACTGCCGATTTTCTTTCCGAGATTCTTCTGAAAAATTCCGCGATAGTTGATTTCAACGCGTTTAATCAATGGATACCTCCTACTGTCTGGATTTCCTGGGTGTCCGGCGTAGACGAGAACAAAACGACGCTCAAGCCGAAGAGTTCCGCGTCTATCGAGCGGATATGCTCCTCCATGGCCTTCCGCGCTTCAATCGAGTCACGCGCCTTCACCGCATTCACGATCCGGCGATGGGAAAACAACGAAAGACGGGCACGCTCACTGGTCTGCAAACTTTCATTACGGGTTGGAGCGATAACCTTCATCAGCGTTGCGCCAATTTGCAGCACCGCGCGATTGTGGGTGGATTCGGCCAACGCCGAATGAAAAGTCTCATCAGTCTCCGCAATACTCTTTTTCTGCCGGAGCTCCTGTTCCTGCAACCGCAAAACCGATTGCAGCCGCGCCAGATCCTTAGAAGTCGCACGCTCGGCGGCCAGGGCCGCTATGGAAGGCTCGATGAGCAATCGCAATTGAAAGATGTCCTGGAGGGCCAGGTGATGAAGCGCCAGGGTCAGATTTTGTGCGTTGCCGCTCGCAATAAAGTTCCCGGCGCCACGCCGGCTGACGGTAAGGCCTTGCAACTGCATCACACGAAGCGCTTCTCTCAGCGTCGCCCGGCTCACGCCCATGCGTTCACTGAGAATCCGCTCGGAAGGTAACCGGTCACCTGGCTTCAAGCGCCCCTGCTTAACCAGTCCCGCAAGACGAATCATGACATCTTCATAAACCGGAGCTCGTCCGGCTTTCGCCACCGTCGACCCCTTTCAAACTGGTCAGACCACTTTTGGAAGGCATTATAGTGGCCCTTCTGGCCACTGTCCAGCACGATTTTCTGAAGGTTTTGAAACATTTGAGTGCAAGGTTGGCGGCTGGAATTGTTCTTCTCCCTCTGGGAGAAGGTGGCCCGAAGGGCCGGATGAGGGTGCATTTCCTGCCCTCACCCGGCGCTTCGCGCGTCCCTCTCCCAAAGGGAGAGGGACATCCTCGAAACAGGTTTCCAAATAGAGAATCCCATGAAACCCGCATCAATCCTGCTTCTGGAGCGAACCGCATCTCGTAATTTGGACAAGAGTGCTCCCAAAGGGAGAGGGACAGCGGGCTTTAGCCCGCGCCCGTTTCATTTCGTTCTTTGCCGATCACTTTTGCCAGCAGACTGCCATCATGCAATCTCACCTTTACCGCCGCGTTCGTCTCGACTGCGTTTACGGAACGGATCACGTGTCCTTCGGGCGTGAGGCAAATGGCGTAGCCGCGTTCGAGAACAGCAAGAGGGCTGAGCGCTTCCAGCGTGTGGGCAATGCCTGCGAAAGCCTGGTGGCACTTCTTTAAGCGCTGGTGGACGGCGTTGGACAGACGCTGCTCGCAAATCTCCACACGATGCGCGCGAGAACGAATAAAGGCTCCCGTGCGTCCGATCTGCTCGAGCCGGAATGTGAGGTCATCGACTCGCTGAGCCATCCGTCGGATCCGGGTTTCCGCAACCACAAAACCCCGGCTTCCAACCTTTGACGCCAAGAAATGCCGCCGTTCGACGATTCGAGATCGGATGACTCCCTCGAGACGCCCTTCCAATTGCTTCACCCGTTGCGAGATCTCTTCCTTGGACTGGATGACGATCTCCGCCGCGGCGCTTGGCGTAGGGGCCCGCAGGTCCGCGACAAAGTCGCTGATCGTAAAGTCCACTTCATGCCCGACCGCCGAAATAACCGGCTTCCGGGCTCGAACGATCGCACGCGCGACCCGCTCTTCGTTGAAGGCCCACAGATCTTCCATCGAGCCGCCGCCGCGCGTGATGACGATCACGTCAACATCGGTCGAGCGGCTCAGATAATCGATGCCCTCCATGATTTGAAGCGATGCGCCTTCCCCTTGAACTTCTGCCGGAAAAATCAGAACGTTGATCGCGTTATGGCGCCGCTTGAGAACCGTGAGAATGTCGCGCAATGCAGCGCTCTTGGTCGAAGTCACGATGCCGATTTTTCGGGGAAATGCCGGGATCGGCCGCTTGCGATCGGGCCGAAACAGACCCTCCTTTTCGAGCTTCTCCTTGAGCTGCTCGAACGCAAGTTGAAGGGCGCCGAGGCCCGCCGGCTCGAGAACTTCCACGATGAGCTGATATTCGCCGCGACCTTCATATGTGCTCACGCGGCCGCGCGCTCGAAAGAGTTTTCCATTTTCCGGGCGAAATCGAAGAAGGCGCGCCGAGTTGCGGAAACACACGGCGGGTAACTGGGCACGATCGTCTTTCAACGTGAAGTAAAGGTGTCCGGCCGCGGACGTCTTGAAATTGGAGATTTCTCCCTCGACCCAGACATCGATAAAACGCCGTTCCAGCAGATCGCGAATCTCGATGCTGAGTTGGGAAACCGAGTAGATCTTGCGCTGGAACTCTGTTGTTTTCACCTCGGCAGTATAGTCTATTCAAACGATGCAGGAACCTATCCTTCCCGGACGGATTTTGGCTCGTCAAGCCTAACGGGCGGCAGTTTTGCATATAATGCAGTAGATGATGGTGAATGTTACGAAGCTGAATTTATATTGCATTTTGATTCTGGGGCTGGCGATCGCCGGCTGTTCTACAAACAAAGCCGCACCTGCCGCGAAAGCGGCGGCTCCTGCCGCTCCCGTTTCCGTGGCTCAGGCCGTTTCGAAAACTGTGCCTCTTGAAATTCAAGCTGTTGGGAACGTTGAAGCGTTTTCGACGGTCACCGTGAAGGCACAGATTGGCGGCGAACTGACACAGGTCAACTTCGAGGAAGGCGCGGATGTGAAGAAGGGCGACCGTTTGTTCGTGATCGATCCGCGTCCATACGAATCGCAGGTCACCCAAGCCGAAGCCAATCTCGCGAAAGACAGGGCCCAGCTCCAGGCCGCCCAGGCGAACCTCGCGCGAGACACGGCTCAGGAGACGTATGCCCGGGCACAATCCAGACGCTACGCGGAGCTCGCGCAACAAGGCGTGCTGTCCAAGGATTCTGCCGAGCAAACAAATGCCCAGGCGACTGCATTGCAGGAAGCGGTTCGCGCCGATAACGCGGCGATTGAAAGCACTCGCGCAAACATCGCTGCGGATCAGGCCGCGTTGGATCGAGCAAACCTTCAATTGGAGTACTGCACGATCGTTTCGCCGATCGACGGCCGCACCGGCCATTTGTTCGTGAAGCAGGGCAACGTCATCAAACCGAACGACGTGGATCTGGTCACGATCAATCAACTGCGTCCGATCTACGTCTCGTTTGCAATTCCCGAAACAGATTTGCCAACCATCAAGAGCCATATGGCGCACGGCAAAGTCTCGGTGGCGGCCTATTCGCAAAACGATGACACGCCGCTGGAGACCGGCGCGCTCACGTTTGTCGAAAACACCGTGGACAGCGCGACCGGCACAATTCGGTTAAAGGCCCTTTTCCAGAATCCGGGCGTGAACCTCTGGCCTGGCGAGTTTGTGCGGGTTGTGGTCCGGCTGAACGAATCGGCGGCTGCGGTCGTTGTTCCCGCGACGGCCGTGCAGACGGGGCAGGATGGGACGTTTGTATTTGTCTTGAAGCCGGATATGACGGTGGAAGCGCGCCCCGTCATTACTGGCAGGATTTTTCAGAAAGAGATTGTCATTCAGAAGGGTTTGAGCGGCGGAGAGACCATCATCACCGAAGGTCAGCTACGGCTTGTTCCCGGAAGCCGGGTTCAAGTGAAATCCACTTCTCCATCTCAGTAACATTGGAGGGCCGCTGTGAACGTATCTGATATTTTCATTCGAAAACCGGTCGCCACCAGCCTGCTGATGCTGGCGATCGCACTCTTTGGAACGATCGCCTACCGCACGCTCGGAGTCAGCGATCTGCCCAACGTCGATTTTCCCACACTGCTGGTTACCGCAAGCCTGCCTGGAGCAAATCCGGACACGATGGCGTCCGCCGTCGCGACGCCGCTCGAACGCCAGTTCTCGACGATTGCGGGACTGGACTCGATGTCCTCTGCAAACTCGGTTGGAAGTACACAGATCACGCTGCAGTTCAACCTGAGCCGTGACCTGGACGGCGCCGCGCTGGATGTTCAGACGGCGATCACGCAGTCGGCGCCGCTGCTGCCGGCGGGGATGCCGAGTCCTCCGAATTTCCGCAAGGTTAATCCAGCCGACCAGCCATTCCTGTTCTTGTCGCTCATGTCGAGCACCGTTCCGCCATGGACGCTGGACGAATATGCGGAAACGACTCTTGCGCAGCGCATCTCGACGGTTCCCGGCGTCGCGCAGGTCCAGGTCAATGGCCAGCAGAAATATGCGGTCCGCGTGCATTTGGATCCCACGAAACTGGCGGCCAAGCAAATCGGCCTGAATGAAGTCGAGGCCGCATTGCGCAACTGGAATGTGAACATTCCCACAGGCACCATGTACGGCCCGCAACGTACGCTGACGCTCCGCGCGGATGGACAGCTGACGAGCGCCGCTGCGTTTCGAAAGATGGTTATCGTGGAGCGCAACGGGTCTCCGGTTCACCTCGAAGAACTCGGCAATGTCATCGACAGTGTCGAGGACGATAAGAACGCAAGCTGGAACAACGACGCGAATGGCGTCCAGCGATCCATCATTCTGGCAATCCAGCGGCAGCCGGGAAGCAACACCGTCGAAGTCGCCGATGCGATCGAGAAGCTCATGCCGGTTTTCCGGGAACAGCTGCCGCAATCGATAAACCTGGGCGTTCTGTACGATCGGGCGAGATCGATTCGCGACTCCTTCAATGATGTCCGATTCACGATGCTGCTGAGCCTCGCGCTCGTCGTGATGGTGATTTTCGTTTTCCTTCGCAATCTTCCGGCGACCGCTATTCCAAGTCTCGCGCTTCCGTTTTCTATTATTGGAACGTTTGCCGTGATGTCGGTCATGGGCTACACGCTCGACAACCTTTCGATGATGGCGCTGATCCTTTCGGTTGGCTTTGTCGTGGACGACGCGATCGTCATGCTCGAAAACATCGTGCGCCATATCGAGAGGGGCGAAGCTCCGCTGGAGGCCGCGCTGAAGGGCTCGCGCGAAATCAGCTTCACGATTGTGTCGATGACGCTCTCGCTTGCGGCTGTCTTCATTCCGGTTCTTTTCATGGGCGGAATTCTCGGGAGACTATTCCGCGAATTCGCTGTCACCATTACCGCGGCGATCCTGATTTCCGGCATTGTTTCCGTCACGCTCACGCCGATGCTTTGCAGCCGCTTCCTGAAATCGATCCGGCACGACCGGCAGCCGGGCCGTCTCTTCAGAGCGACCGAGCGGATCTTCGATGGGATGCTGGACATCTACGACCACAGCCTCCAGTGGGTCCTGCGACATCGTGCCGCCATCCTTGCGTTCAGCGTTTTGATTCTGGCAGCGACGGCGGTCCTGTTCGTGCGGATACCAAAGGGTTTCGTTCCGGATTCGGACAACGATCAGCTCTTAATTCAGACTGAAGCCGAACAGGGCATTTCGTTCGAAGAGATGGCGCGAAACCAGCAGAAGGTTGCGGATATGGTCCGGAAAGATCCAGCGGTCCTGGAGTTCTTTTCGAGCATCAGCGCATCGAATGCCGCGAGCGGTGGCGCGAACTTCGGACGCATGTTCCTTCATCTGAAGCCTCGCGTCGAACGTGAAAGCCTCGATGTGCTCGTCGGCCGGCTGCGTCGGGAATTGTCGGACCTGCCTTACATGAAAACGTATATACAAAATCCGCCCTCGCTTCGAATCGGAGGCCAGGCCACCACGGCGCTGTACCAATACACAATGCAGGGTTCGGATACGAAAGAACTCTACGACGCTTCGCAGCAGCTTATCCGCCAGTTGGCGCAGGTTCCCGGATTGACCGATGTGATCAGCGATCTTCAGTTGCAGAACCCGCAGCTCAACGTTTCCATCAATCGCGAGAAGGCGGCAGCCTTAAATGTCAGCGCGCAAGATATTGAGAATGCGTTGTACGACGCGTATGGGCCGCGCTGGGTTTCGACACAGCTCGTGCCGCTGAGTACACTGGCGCGAATGTCGCAGGATGTGAGCCCGCAGACGATTCACCATCTTGGGCAACTGCCCGCCGTGACGCTCTCATTCAATCTGAAGGCGGGGGTTTCGCTGGGTGAGGCGGTCGCCCAAGTCGAAGAACTCACGCGTGGCATACCGGCGACGATCAGCGGCTCGTTCCAGGGAACTGCGAGAGAATTTGAAAATTCGGTACAAAATCTGACGGTCCTGCTAGGCATCGCGATCCTCGTGATCTACATCGTGCTGGGCATCCTGTATGAAAGCTACGTACACCCGCTGACGATTCTCTCCGGATTGCCTTCCGCAGTCTTCGGCGCACTGCTGACTTTGTACCTTTTCAAGATGGATCTGAACATTTACGGTTTCGTCGGCCTGATCATGCTGATCGGAATCGTGAAAAAGAACGCGATCATGCAGATCGATTTCGCGCTCGCCGCCGAACGCAACGAGGGCCAGGCTCCACTCGAAGCCATCTATCAGGGCTGCCTCGTCCGGTTCCGTCCCATCATGATGACGACGATGGCCGCGTTGCTTGGCTCACTTCCCATCGCACTGGGTTATGGCGCCGGCGGTGAGGCGCGTCAGACGCTCGGCCTGGCCGTCGTCGGTGGCTTGCTGTTTTCCCAGCTCGTGACACTCTATTTGACACCGGTTGTCTACACATACATGGCCGCGCTCTCGGAAGGCAGCAACAAACGAAAGCGCAAACTGGAAGTGGCCCAACCGCCAGTCGCGACGGTTCGGTAATGTGGCCGGCCAAGTATCTCCAAATGCGACAGCAAAGGTTCTGTATCAGCACTACGACTCTTGGAATAATAGGTGAAGCAGAGGAGTCCGTCGTGTGGTGGGCGGCGCATAGCAGACACCGCGACGCATCCTAAAGCTCATCGATGAAGGCAGCGAGCTTTTTCAGTTTGAATTTTGCCTCGATCGGCTTCAAGAAACGTCACTCCATTGTGGAGAAGATAGACTTTGTCGACGATAAGATTTTCTTCGGCATCGAGAAGATTGGGTTTGTCACGGAAATGATTTGATTGGCCAGGGAAGCGATTATTTCCGTCCCCGTCTCAATTGACTTTGGCTTGGAGAAACATGTCTCGGTCGCGAAGACGATTGTCTTTGCAGGCGAGAAGATCTTCTTCGTCGTCCAGAAGATTCCTCGGAGTAGGCGCTCGTCTTCAACGCGTAACACGGGACGACCGATACATAAACAATTCCTTTCAATTTAGCCGCGTCTGCGCTATTCGCACGCCCTCAGGTTTGAGCAGGAGCAGGAACACGAGCGCGTGTGTGATGAGTAGAAGCGGTACCAAGACCGTCGGAACGAAATAGGCCGCGCCCTGCAAACCCGGCGCCTGGCCAAGGCCGACTCGATTACCTTCGTAGAACGCATAGAGCAGATCTACGCTGCCCAGAATGTTGAACGCCCAGACCAGGATGATTCCTAACGTGCTGCCCAAAGTCGCGATCGCAAGCAAAGCCAGGATCGAGGTGCTAAGGTCACCGTATGCCGCGGGGCCCGCGAAGGCGACAGCCAGGTCCGGCAAGACCACGCCGGGAATGAGGAAAGCCAAGCCTACGAATCGGAAGGTATGCAACAGGAGTAACGGCCGCAGGGCTTCGTCACGCGGTACACGACACAGCGCGGGCCAGATGTATCGTCGTGCGACGATCCCCCATGAAATGAATCGGCTTGTCAGCCGCGACCCACATCATCATGCCTCCTTGCTGATAGATAAGCGACATCTTATGTATTAACGCAAGTCAGGTCGCGCGTTGGCGTGTGCGCCGCTGCGGCCCAAGCTGAATGAGCACGAGTCGATAAACCGGGATCCCTACCATCGGCAGGCGACGAAGCATGTCGATCGGACAAAGGAATCTTTAAAAAGTTGCATAGAGTTGTCCATTTGGGCGGGTTTCGTTCGTCTTATACCTAAAAGGTGAACACGAATACTGACGCTGCCCTGCACCTTCCGCGGACAGGTCAGAGAAAGGAGCGTAACAACAAATGAACCTTGCTTCGGCCTTACAACTCGACGCCATCTGGCTTCAGCTCCAAAACCATGACATCGTGCCGCTGAACCCATCGCTCGCCGAATGTACTTTCGAACTCGACATGGCGATCAGACGAGGTGCCCGGGCATATCCGGATTTAAAGCGAATTGATTTTTATGACATCGAACTGCGCAACGGCTGGGCTTACATTCACGTGCGTCGCGAAGCTCGGACTGTCTATATCGTGGCTTCTTCAAGTTCCGCTTCCTTCATTTCTTTTTGTACCCGAGACGATTCGGAAAACGAATCGCGAAAGGAATAGGCAATGTGCATTGACCAATCGCGCCGGACAGCTCAGCGTTTCACACTTCCCTCTGAAGGAACACGCCAGTCCAAACCGGTGGTTCGCCTCGATACGTCGCAAGTTGACTTGTTGGCGACGGTATTGAGCCGCGCCTGTCAAGACGAACCCAAATTCAAATATCTAATGCCGGACGAACAAACGCGGCGCGCCGTTTTGCCTTGGTTTTTCGGCTCCGTCGCGATTCGCGCCAGCCACCTCTACGGTGAAATCTATACAACGGAAAACATTGACGGCGCCGCTCTCTGGATTAGTCCTGGACATGCTTCGAACATCGGACAGATAGTGCGGACAGGAATGCCCGCGATGCCCTTCAAACTGGAGCCGGCGAGCTGCAAGCGTTGTATAAGGGTGATTGCACGTGTGGAAGCGGTGCATGCGCGGTTGGCTGGGCGACCGCATTGGTACCTCGTGGCTCTCGGCGCGGAGCTATCAAAGGGGAGGGCCATCCGCAAAGCCCTGATTGAACCGGTGCTGGCGCGTGCGGACTCGGACGGCCTGCCATGCTACCTCGAGACTTTCGATGAAAATAGTGTGCTGTTCTACGAAAACCTTGGCTTTCGAATAGAAGGCGCCGGGCAGATCCCGTGGGGCGGGCCAAACTTTTGGGCGATGATGAGAGCGCCGCAAGCGTCGTTATGAACTGCTCCTTGATTGTCATTGTCGCCAAACGAATCGGACGTGATGAGCCGTTGAAATGAAACTTTCATTCGTCCCAAAAGAAAAATGTCCGCGGCCTGACCCGCCAAACGTCTTTAACACTGACTGCAAAACTAAGGAGGTATATCATGAGTGAATTTACGTACCTGTTTCGAGGCGGAAGGCCACAAGGATCATCCCCCGAACAATGGCAGCAGCAGATGCAAAAATGGGTCGTGTGGATAAAAGAACTTGGCGAAAAGGGTCACATCAAAGATCACGGACGCCCACTCGAACGCACCGGCAAGGTCGTCAGCGGTAAAGAGAAGACCATTATCGATGGCCCGTACGCCGAGGCCAAAGATCTTGTAGGTGGGTACATGCTCATCGAAGCAAAGGATCTTACGCACGCACTGGAGCTTTCAAAAGGCTGCCCGATCTTTGAGGTAGGAGGTTCGGTTGAAGTGCGCCCGGTCATGAAAGTGGATCTGTAATGGAGACCACGGATCACCTTTTCCGGCGTGAGGCGGGACGCATGGTCGCGACGCTCACGCGCATTTTCGGAGTCCACAACCTTGCGCTGGCGGAGGACGTCGTTCAAGACGCCTTCTGCCGCGCTTTGGAAGTGTGGAAATTCCGAGGTGTGCCGGAAAATCCTTCCGCCTGGCTCATGGCGACCGCAAAGAATCGCGCGCTCGACATCCTGCGGCGCGATCGCACGGCACGAACCTTCGCACCTGAGCTAGCGAGGCTGCTGGAGAATGAATCGAAGCTCGTGTCTGTTTTCGACGAACTCTTTTCTGCGCAGTCGATCAAAGACGATCAGCTTCGAATGATGTTTTCCTGCTGCCATCCCAAGCTATCGGAAGAGGCCCAGGTTGCGCTTGTGCTCCACATCCTATGCGGCTTCGGCGTGAGTGAAATCGCGAGCGCATTCCTCAATAGCGAGGCTGCGATCGAAAAGCGCATATCGCGCGGAAAGAAAGTGCTCGCCAGATCAAAAAGACTGTTCGACATCTCGGGAATCGAGGACTTCTCCGCGCGCCTTCCAGCGGTCCAACGCGCACTGTATTTGCTCTTCAACGAGGGCTACCATGGAGCCTCCCCTGAGTTTGTGGTGCGCGCAGAACTCTGCCGGGAAGCCATGCGTCTCACCGCGCTCCTTCTCGCACATCCGCTCGGGGGTACGCCGGTGAACTACGCGCTTGCCGCGCTGATGTGCCTGCACGCGGCGCGTTTGCCCGCGCGCGTTGACTCCATGGGCAACTTAAGTTCGCTCTTCGACCAGGACCGCTCGCGGTGGGACCCGGAACTTGTGTCGGAAGGCCAGAGGTTCCTCAATCTCTCGGCCACCGGCCGGGAGTTAACCGCGTACCATCTTGAGGCAGCGATTGCGTCAGTTCATGCGAGCGCTCACCGGACAGAAGATACGGACTGGCGAACTATTGTTTCGCTGTACGACACATTGATGACAATCAATCCCTCGGCCGTGGTCGCTCTCAACCGCGCGATCGCAGTTGCCCAACTCGACGGTCCCGAGCGCGGACTTGAAGAGATCAGCGCGATCGCCGGGAGCGATCGCCTCGCCGCCTATCCGTTTTACTTCGCGGCACTCGGTGAGCTTGAGCTGCGCAGAGGACAGTGGCAAGTGGCTCGAGAGCATTTCCTGGCAGCGGTCGCGCTTGCGCGGAACCCCATGGAGCGCCGATTCCTCGAACAACGCGTTAGCGCGTGCAAGCGAGGCAATACGCAGCACGTGGCGTCCTATGAAAAAGTTTGGAACCGGCAACTCCCAGCTTTCAAAAATCGTTTGGAAGGCGAAGACCGCGGCTGAGCCGGAGTGTCAAACGCCTCCGAGCCGCGGGACTTCAGTTTCGAAACGAAATTGTAAGCGGCGTAGGAGGTTCTCAGATTGTGCTCGATGACCCATTTGGTAATCCGATAGAACTGTTCCAACCTGCCGCGCAGGCGTAAGTTGCGGTTCCGGCCTAGCGCGGTGTGCTTGAAAGATGCCGGACGGCTCGGCTATTCCGCACAATGCTCCATCACGCAACGCCGGTGACCACGTTGGCGGGCTTGGTAAATCGCACATGCAGTCCGACCGAAGCAATCTTGATCTGGCAAGTGCCGAACCGGCTCTGCTCTGCCATCCGGATGAAGTTGTCATTGGTATAAGCTCGCTTGAGCAGCACGTGTCTGAAGGTCCACTTTGTCATCCATGCATCGATTCGCCTCCGCCCGCTTTGGTTGACGTACGCGTCGATCTCATCGAGCGAGGCATCCTTACGAAGGTCCATCACTACCGCATCACCCCTGGGACGCAGAACGCGGTACATTTCGTCCAGAGCTTTAACCGGCTCCGAGAAATTCTTGAAAGCCGCCGAGCAATAGACAAAATCGAACGACTCGTCAGCAAACGGCATCGCGGACGCGTTCCCCAATTGGAAATCGATCGTCACGCCCGCATTTCGGGCATTTTCCGTTGCGATCTCGACCAATGTCCGGCTGATGTCCAAACCCGTGATCTTGAAATCTCCGAGCTTTGCCAGTTCAATAGCGAAAAAGCCTGGCCCCGGCGCAACCTCCAGCACATTCGAACCGCTGTGCAGGCACTCCACGGCGGCTTTGGCCTCTCGCCGGAAGTCCTCCATGTCGTTCCGCCTCGTGCGCGTATACCACCGCGCAACCCATCCCTCCATTCCCTTTCCCTTCCATGCTTTCTGATCTGCAGCGTTCATGCATTGCTCCTTTGAAAAAGCTCCGGTATTATTCCAATAATGCAGCTTCTTATGAATGCAGATATATATCTTACTAATGCAGATATCTAGTGTCAAATCCTAAATCCAAAAACTCCAAGCGGCGTGAACTGCTGAACAAGCTCTGGGAACTCGGCAGAACAATGAGCACCCAGACTGTTTTTCTTCATCAGGCCATCGCTCAGAGTGTGGGCCTCAATGCCACAGACACCAAATGCATTGACCTCATCCTCCGTGGTCCTAACGACTCCGTCACGGCTGGCTGGCTTTCAGATATGACCGGCCTCACAACGGGCGCGATTACCCATATTCTCGATCGACTCGAGAAACGACAGTTCATTGAGCGCGTACGCGACACGCGGGACCGCCGAAAAATCTTCGTCCGAGCACGCCCCGAAAGTCTCGAGCCCCTGACTCCAAAATACGAAGCGGTGGGCAAAGCCTACATGAGCATTATCGAACAATATGAAGACAGCGAATTGCAACTGATCTGTGATTACTTAGGGAAAACGTCCGAGGTATCCGAGCGCGAGATGGCCAAGATTATCCAGGCCAATCGCTCGCGCTCGTCGCCAGCGAAATCGACGCCATCTCCTCGCCGTCGAAATCGCGGCCCCTAGCACGAGGGGCGACGTTCAGGTGCTGGACGACCACACCGTCAGAGCGTCGGCTCATAACCCGAGCATCGCGAGGGACGGCACGATCGTTAAGGTTAGCTTGAACACACTTTTTTCGCTTGATTTGCCGGCCCCATGCATTGCGATTGCCGTATGTCCGGCCTTATCCTGTAGTCATGAAAAGCCCGGAAGAGATGATCCGTGACCTCCCGCCTGATTTTGCCCTTGGGAATTGCCGGAAGACTTCTTGCTCATTTATTGGACCGATTAATAAATTCCTCTTAGTTTAGTTAATGATTCGGGTTTGTGTGGCTGCCATCACCGGCTGGCGGGTTTTAGTTGCAGCTCTCCAATCGTGTTGCCCATCTTACGGACCTTCGTTCGGACGGCACAGTGTCAATTCCCGTTCAATACCGACCTCATGCAGAAAATATTCGTCGTGGGATACGACGATCAATGCCCCGCAATATCGGTGAAGGGCGCTCTCAATCTGCTCGACCGTATCCAGGTCCAAATGGTTCGTCGGTTCATCAAGGATGAGCAGGTCCGGAGAATGACGCCGGCACAACACGCCGGCCAGAGCCACGCGCAAGCGTTCGCCGCCGCTCAGCGCCCTCACAGGCTTGAATGGATCAATCCCGTAAAATAAGAACCCACTTAGCAGTTCCCGTGCCGCGTTATCGTCATATTGCTCACTGAGGCGCTGAAAATTCGAAAGCAGTGTCCCTTCGTCGTCTAGCAGCAAGGTGTTTTGCGGAAGATAAGCGATGTGCGGGACGCCTCGAATTATCGATCCATGTTGTGGATCAATTTCGCCAACGATAAGCTTCAGCAGCGTCGTCTTGCCGCAGCCATTCGGTCCGATCACGGCAACTCGTTCGCGGCCCATGATTGTCAGCCACAAACCCGCGATAACTGGAGCATCCGCAGCTACACCGTAGCTGAAAGAGAGGTCTTCAAGCCGTACTACCAGCTTCCCTCGGGGAGCACCTGTCTCGCTAAGGTCGAGTCGCACGCGATTCTGAGATCGAATGCGCCGGCGGGCCTCCTCGAGATTTTGTTCGGCCTGCTCAATTTTCCTTTCAAACACCGCGACAAGACGACTCGTGGTCTTTTCACTGTTTCCGCGGAGGGCATTTAATATGATCTTTGCCTGCCCTGAACGGGCAGCGGTTCTCTTCCCGCGAGAAGCCCTTCTGTTCTGGCGATCCAGCGTCTCTCGTGCGGTCGCGATAGTTTTCCGAAGAGCCTTTTTTGCATTCGTCATACCTCGCGCCGCAGCGTTGTCTTCCATCTGACGTTGTGCAGCATAGCTCGTATAGTTTCCGCCGAAGATTTTCAGAGAACCGGAGAATAACTCGGCGATTTGATCCACGCTATTAAGCAGCGTTCGATCATGACTCACAAGGAGCGCGCCGCGCGGCCATTTGTGAATGAATTCGTAAAGTGCATGGCGTGAGTCGAGATCCAGGTTGTTGGTTGGCTCGTCCAGGATAATGAACTGTGGCTCACTAAGCATGAGCCCGGCGAGAAGGACCTTGGTCGTTTCGCCTCCGCTCAGTTCCCGTATGCGTCGTTCAAATTGAATGTCCCCAAGGCCGAACTTGGAGAGTTCGATGCGCGCTCGTTCTGCAATGCGCCAAGCGTCGCCGACAGCCGCGAGCACACTATCGTCTAGAACTCCGGATTCCAGTTGTGCGATTGTGGACACCCCTCCAGCTATGCCCAGCAGATCAGCGACTGATGCATCCGGATTGAGTTCAAAGGACTGCGGCAAGTACCCAAGCCTGCAAAAACGTTCTACGGTACCCGCAGTTGGCGGCAGCTCTCCGAGCAGCAAGCGGACGAACGTTGTCTTTCCCGAACCATTCAGGCCGGCCAGGCCCGTTTTTTCGTTCCCCAGCGAAATTGACACATTGTTTATGACGGTGTGGGCGGTCGGCGTACTCCACGAAACTCCTTGAGCAATAATGCAGCGCATTGAAACGATCCTTTGTTTAGAGAAAAAAGAGAGAAAGACGGCAGGGCCAGTTCGGCCGTCAGTTAGCTGCAATGGGAGGTTTGGTATGGAGTGCTACACGTACCGCAGTATAGTTCAGAAAAGCATTCGAAGACAGTGCGCTTTGCCATAACGATTTCACCGCGGTTGGGGGGACGCTTACGCATCGCTTTGGGCGGCAGCGCGGCCGCGTCGGGCGTCTCCCGAGCGCGGCAACTCTTGCAACAATCTCTACTTGTTCTTGATCACCATCGGCATCGGTACAAAACCCGTGAAGGTGAACTACGAATTGTCCCGTACCTGAGCCCCACGATCCAAATCCATCGAGGAACTCGAGGTATCAGCGGGCGTTCGTGTCGGCGGATTTACTCGGGTTCACTTTCACATCGATGTCGTAGGTGGAGAACAACGCCCCGTCACTGGCAATCGCACGGATCCGGTAGTCACCGGGTGCGCTGAAAGTGACGTTGGTTTCCGACGTGAGCGGTTTTCCGTAAACCGGGGCACTCACTTCCGGATCGAATTTAACGTTAGCCGGACCTCGATACAGGATCCATCGGATCCGTACACCTTCTACTGCTCCTCTGACGTTGCCATCAGCAGTGCGGTCTCCCTCACGCGGTTTCGGAATTCCGTCATCATTGGCCGTAACGGTTAATTTTGCGGTAGCGGGTAAAGTAACGGTTTGAGCAGAAGCCGGCATGATGACCGGGGCGACATCTCCCTCGTTGATGGCCTCTGCTATCGGCCGCCCCAGAACCATCAGGAAACGATCTGAGGCGCCATTCGCCGAAATCAGCAGTTTGTCCGCTTCCCATTCCGGTAGGAGCCAAGCCTTGGCCTGATTCGTTCTGCCCTTGTTCGTGAGTGTCCACACCAGACGCTTGTCCACCGGCCAGTCCTTGGGTACAACCACTTTGAACACCCACCATCTTCGTCCGGGGTAGAAGTGAGTCGGCTGGCCCTGGTCGCCATTTCCAAGATCGATGGTATTTTCAGGACCGATCGGCACATCGATCTCTTCCTGGGTATTTCTGTTGAAGTAGCCGAACCACATCGAGAAAGTCCCATCGGGATTCCTCTCCCAGGCATCGAATGTGGGACTCACATCTTGTCCCTTGGGGTATTGGATTCCGGGGAAAGTGAACGAAGGTTGCTGAGCGTGCAGGCTGAGCATGCCCGTGATGAACAGAAGAAGCGTTGCGCAACCCAAAATGTTTTTAGCCATCACTGCTGATTCGTGACTGTCTGCTGTTTCGCCTTGCGCGCTGCGGTCTCCGCTTTGAAATCTGCGTCGGTCATGTAGTAGTAGCTGAGCCATGCGGATGACATTTCGTCCACAGTTCTTAACCCGTACGTAATCTGTGCGTCGGGATCGGTATTGAACTTGTTGTCGGCGCTGTTGTCGTGCCACATAATCGTATGCAGGATCGTGCCTGCAGGCAGCAACGGCGCCACATCGTCTGCGTAGACGTAGTTGTTCATCCAGTTGAATTGGAACCTGGCGCAACTCAGCATCTCTGTCCTTCCACTCGGATAAATGGCTTCAATGCACTCAGCCTTACCACGGGTATGCATGTGAGGCTGGAATGAAAGTAGCCGTGTCGGGTTGACTAGCGCCAAATACCCATCGGACCGCACGTTCGCCTCGCCGGGCCGAAGGTCGACGACATTTGAGCCCATGGTCATTGAAGTAACCGCGTGCTTGGGTGTGTAGCTCTTGGGATAGAACTTCAGGCCGAGGAGCACGTTGATTGGAGTCTCGGTACCATTCGAATGGAGGTGGAACTCGAAGTTGATCTTAGTTCCTGCCGTGATGTAGCGGCCTGAGCCGTCACCGAATATATCCGGGCCCTTTCCAATTGCATATTCATCGAGGAAGACACCTTGCTGTGTCATCTCGAGCTCTACGTTTCCGTCCACCGCGCCTCCGTGGTTGCTCGTGTCACCGGGTTTCACCATGGATGTTCTGATGTGGTGGATATTCTGATAGCCCTTGGTCGGAATAATCTGAATCGCCTGGATAAAACGGTTCTCGGTCAGACCGGGATCAACCAGGATGTCCGGCCACCAATCGGGTCCCTTGGCCTTTACGACCAAATCTGTCGAAAGACTTACAACGAGATCCGGCTGGCCAATCTGCCACGCATGCTCATCCGGAAATTGACGCGGCGCCGGCATGTCGGCGGGATTTCCCCGAGGAGCGCCACCGTCCACCCACTTGGCGATCGTTACGATCTCCTGGTCGGTCAGCGAAGAGTCGTTATTGAAATGTTGGACGCCCACGTTCTTGTCGACGAACCAGGGTGGCATCTCCCGAGCGATGACTTTCGCCTTGATCGACTTCGCCCACGGGCGCACCTGTTCGTAAGTCCTCAGCGACATCGGCGCAATCGTGCCCTCACGGTGACAGATCTGACAGTGGTCCTGAAGGATTGGCGCAACGTTCTTCGTGAAGGTTACCTGTTCCTGCGCCAACGCTGCCATAGACATCACTGTAACCCCCACAAGGGCCATCAAAAAGATGAGGGCGGTTCTCATTGTCGTAAGTCTCCTTATAAGGATGTAGCTATATTTTTTGGCGATAGCAGCTTAACACACGTCCCGGAAACTACATAACCGCGCCAGCATGGAAAGCATGGAAGCCCTTCAAGCTCGCAACTCGTTCCTACAGGGGCATAACAGGCGGGCGAACCCTCTTTTGAGTGGACCGGCGATGGATGGTACAATGGAGCCGATGACTTCTTTCTTGCCCATCCACAACCTCATCATGGCGGGCCCGCCGCCAAAATACTAATCGTCCGCTCCATTGCCTTTCGCTAACAAGAGATCACGCTGAATGAGGTTCGACAATGGCCGACAAGATTCTTGTGGCCGTCGCATGGCCCTATGCGAATGGTCATTTACATGTGGGGCACGTGGCGGGCGCCTATCTCCCCGCCGACATCTTTGCGCGTTACCAGCGGCTTCGGGGCAACGATATTCTGATGGTTTCCGGTTCGGACTGCCACGGCACTCCAATTACATTACAAGCGGCGCGTGAGGGTGTTGCTCCCCAAGATGTGATTCGACGGTACCACGCGTCCTTCCTGGAAACGTTTCGGACGCTGGGGATCAGTTTCGATCTGTTCACGCAAACCTATACCGTGAATCACTACGCGGCGACTCGCACGTTTTTCCTGAAGCTTCTCGATAATGGCTGCCTCTATAAGAAGACCGGCTTGGCCTCCTATTCCGAATCACTGGAGCGGTTTCTTCCCGATCGTTTCGTCGAGGGAATCTGTCCGAACTGTCAGTACACGAAAGCGCGCGGCGACCAGTGCGATAACTGCGGAACGCTGCACGAACCGTCTGAATTGGGCAAGCCCCATTCGACGCTAGACGGCGGACCAGTTACCTTCCGAGAAACGGAGCATTTCATTCTGGATCTTCCCAAGCTCGAACCTGTACTCCGCTCGTGGCTCGAAGGCCGCGACCGGAGCTATTGGCGCAACAACACGCTCCAGTTCACATTCAACTGGTTGCGCAAAGGATTGCAAGGACGGGCGATCACACGGGATCTGGAATGGGGAGTGCCTGTTCCGGTGGATTCTGAAGCGTTTAAGGACAAGCGGATTTATGTCTGGTTTGATGCGGTGATTGGTTATTACTCGGCGAGTATCGAATGGGCCGAACGCAATGGCACACCGGATCGATGGCGGGAATGGTGGGAGAATCCGGACGCGCGTAGCTACTATTTCATTGGCAAGGACAACATTCCATTCCACACCATCATTTGGCCGGCCATGCTGCTTGGATACGACGGACTCACGCTGCCATATGACATTCCGGCAAACGAGTTTTACAACTTGGAAGGCGAAAAGATGAGCACGAGCCGGGACTGGGCGCTATGGGCGAAAGATGTGCAGACGCAATTTGCTCCCGACGCCATTCGCTACTACCTGGCAGCAAGCGCACCGGAAGGGCGAGACACGAGCTGGTATTGGAGCGAGTTTGTTCGCCGTAATAACGATGAACTGGTCGCCACCTGGGGAAATCTCGTCCATCGCGTGCTGAACGTTGCCCATCGCCACTTTGGCAGAGTCCCTGAAGCCGGAACACTTGAGGACGCGGATCTCAACATCATGGCCGCTGGGGCTGAGTGCTTTGATAAAGTGGGCGCGTTTTTGGATTCTGTCCAAATCAAAGCGGCGCTCCAGGAAGCGCTATCGCTCGCGCAGCGAACAAACCAATACGTTTCAGAGCAGGAACCATGGAAGCTGGTGAAGACAAATCCAGCAAGAGCGCAAACTGTGCTGCATACCGGATTGCAGCTTCTCGATTATCTGAAGGTGTTGCTCTCTCCTTTCCTGCCATTCAGCAGCCAACAATTACACGAAATGCTGGGATACTCCGGAACCATCGCACCACAACCAACTCTCGCCGAAGCTCTCGATCCTGACCGGCGGGTTCGGCAGGTGTTGACAGGTCAGTATGAAACCGTGCCGATGTGGAAGCCGTCTCCGATACCCGTGGGACAGGTGGTGAGTGCGCCATCGATGCTCTTCAAGAAACTGGACTCGCCGGAACCATCTGATCGGCTGTCGACTCCGACAAAGCAATGAACGATGCAATGAAGGATCGCTGACTGCGGGAAGAAACTTCGGGCGGAGGTGGAACTCCCTCTTATATGATGAATTCGTGATGGTGCGCGGCCTTGCTCTGATCGTGAGCGTCTGCCTATGCGCCGGCGTTGTGGCGGTTTGCCACGCTTATCCAAGCTCCAACTTGCCTTTCGGAGCGAAGCCATCGGATCGTCGGGTGGCCTGCTGGGTGGTTCGCGATTTCGGCACCGACGAGCAGTTCGGCCGATTGGTCAGCGCAATCAGACAGAGTCAATATGAAGACCGGCAACGCTACGACGAGCTCTGGAGCGCTACGATTGGGTCCGACAACAATCGCGAGAATGAAGTGTTGGAGATTCTGCTTGCGGACCAGCGGGTCGTCCAGGGAAATAAGCGGTATAGCGACATCGCGCGGGGCGAACTGGCCAGAATCAAAGCGCGTGGAGTTCGAAATTAAGTGACGTGTAGCGCAACCAGAATCTGAGCCGCGAATTGCGCGAATGGGCCGCGCAAATCGCGCAACAGTCACGGATACGCTTGCCACATCGCCTCACCCATATGACGTCCCCTGCCCCTGATCGTTGAGGTGTTAATGTGTCATCGCGTAGATCACGAAATTGATCCCCATGCGGTAGGCCTGACCCGAATATTTTTCCGGATAGCACGCGACATCCATGTGCTCCCAAGCGTCGCCCAAATCCGAATTGTACGTCACGATCACCATCAGCCGGCCTTTGTCGTCAGAGATTCCATAGATGCGCGGCTCGGTATCCGTCGGTGATTCCCAAGTCTGACGGCCATAGCAACCGTTGCCGACATTGGGAATTTGCATGACGGTATCAATGTCGAAGAAGGTGTGAAAAATTTCGTGCGTCAACGGCACCGGTTCGAGCTTGCGATCCGGAAAGACCTTCGCCATCTGGCGCTCAAAGTTCGCACGCTGGTAGACTCCCCAAAAGTCGTCCGCGTGCAGAAATCCGCCTCGCAGTAAATGTTCGCGCAAGCGGGCGGCTTGTTCGTTGCTAAGCAGCATCTGGCCTGGCTCCACAATGTAGAGGTAGGGGAATTCAAAGATCCGCGGATCCATCAGGTCCATCGGGTGCGGCGCGTCCCGATAGGCGTTGATTCCCGTCAGCCGCTCGACACCCCAGATAAACTTGCAGTCGGAGGCCGGGTAGTCGGTGCGCCAGCCCCCTCCCAAGCCTCCCTCCCCGCGCTCCAAATCCGAACACTTGAAATCCCGCAGAGGCGGGTAGCGAAGAGGGACTGGGCCCCCTCTTTCAGGCGTGCCCACACCGGTATAGATCACTCGCGTGTAGTAATACTCCGCTTCTGTTTCCGGCGAGGGATTATCGGCCCGAGCGCCGGACCGCACGACTACAGCAAAGAACAACACAAAAAGCGCTTTCTTCATGACGTTCGTGTCCAGGTTGTACGAGCAGCCCTCATTCTACGTGAGGAAAATCAGGCCGGATACAGGGAAGATCGATTAGAAGCAATCCCTCAGTCTCCTCTAGCCACAGTCAATGGAGTATTCGACGTCGCGCGCGGTTTGTGGCGATCGAGAACCGGTACACGATCACAGGTTTGATGACTTCGCCGACAGCCCCCATCGGCATCTGACCTCGACGAAGCGCAGCGAGATGCTCCTCGCTAACGAAACAGTTCTCGTGCCGCCCGCGCGAAGGGTCTCTCATTTTACTTAGCTCCAGCCGCAAACGCACGGTAGCGGCAGTTTCGGTTCTACTTCATTAGCCCCACATACTTGTCCAGCAAGGGCAGAACAGTATCGCGGTCGGCGGCTGGCAATATAAATATGACACGCCCGGCGCCCATGCTTTGGAACTGCTCGACAGCTTCGCGTTCGGGCTTGGCGCCAAAAATCGTCACGCTGATGGACTGCGGATCGCGTCCCGCTTCCTCCGCGCGCCGCCTGAGCGTCGATATTTTTTCAGCCAGTCCTTGGACGCGATACCCTAGTGGCATCCATCCATCGCAGAACTCGATCACTCGATCGAATGTTGTGGGCCCGTCGCCGCCCATCAGGATCGGAGGATGCGGCTTCTGCGCGGGCTTCGGATAAGACCATATTGGAGCGAAGTCTACGAATTCGCCGTGGAACTCTGCTTCGTTTTTGGTCCAGATTTCTTTCATCGCAAGCACTCGCTCGCGCAGAATGCGCCAACGCTTCTTGAAATCGGTCCCGTGATTCTCCATCTCTTCGGCGTTCCACCCGCCGCCTATGCCCAGGATGAATCGCCCGTTCGATAGCGCGTCGATACTCGCAACCTCTTTAGCCGTAATGATGGGATCGCGCTCAATGACAAGGCAAATGCCCGTTGCCAAAACAAGCTTCTTAGTGGCAGCTGCGGCCATCGACAGTGCAACAAACAGGTCGTAAGTGTGCCAGTATTCTTTGGGCAAGTCGCCGCCGCCGGGGTAAGGCGTGCGACGGCTTACGGGTATGTGCGTATGTTCAGGCAGCCAAAGTGATTCGAAATTGCGCGCTTCGGCTTCACGCGCAAGCTCATCGGGTCTGATAGCGTAATCGGTAGAGAAGATTCCAACGCCGAAAAGCATATTTGTGCCCCCTGCTAGACGTGTTTAACACGATTGTAACCGCCAAAACATTGCACGCCCCCGTTTATTTCGTCTATGCTCACACAACCATGATGTTCTTTCGACTGTCGCTCGTTGGGTTGTTCGTCGTCGTTGTATCGGCTCAAACCGAGACCTCTCGCGAATCGTTCTTTGCCGCTATTCAGCGAGGTGTGGCCAGCGAGGTTGAGCGGTTGCTCAAGAGTGGGGTTAGCCCAGACATCGCAGATAGCGAGGAAACGCCGGCCCTAATGGCCGCGGCCTTGTTCGCTGACGCCCGAATGATGGAGCTTCTGCTCCAACACGGCGCCGACCCGAATCGCTCTGGCCCGGCGGGCACCACGGCGCTGATGTGGGCGGTTCCTGACTTGGATAAGGTCCGGCTCCTGGTCGCACATGGCGCTAACGTGAACGCGCGGTCGGAAACGGAGCGAACGCCGCTGCTCGTGGCCGCCAGTTATCCGGGAACGGTAGACCTGCTACGGCTGCTTCTCGATCGAGGGGCCGACCTTCGCGCGAAGGACCAATTGGGAGCGACGGCATTATCGCTAGCCGTGCGATCGGCTGATGTCGCGGTCGTTCGCTTTTTGGTCGAGAGAGGCCTGGATCCGAATGCTCTTTCTACCGCCGCCCAACGCACAGGTTTTGCACGTCACGATCTGCCGACGACGGAGTACTTGATGTCGAAAGGACTGCGCCCAATCCCAGATCTATTGATCACCGCCGCCTCCTGGCAGCCCGCCGCGTTGGTTGCTCGTTGGATCGAGTCAGGGGCAGAGGTAAACGCAAGCAATGCTGCCCAGTACGGAAGAACCCCGCTGCTGACCGCCGTCAGCTCAGAGGCGGAAGAGGCCGGCATGCTTAAACTGCTACTCGAACATGGCGCCGAACCGAACGTGCGGACGACGGAAGGTGAGTCGCCGCTCGATTGGGCGATATACGCCGGCGATCGAGCGAAGATCCAGATTCTTGAGGAGTACGGCGCAACACGCGGCAGTGGTCCGCGGCGCGAGGAGATCCCTCCGCCGGCGAAAGGCGGAATCGCCGACCCGCGAATCTCACTGAACAGAAGCGTCGCGCGGCTTCTCGACGCTGCGCCAGGCTTCCGCGAAAAAACGACTTGCATCTCCTGTCACCACAACACCATGCCAGCGCTGGCCGCTGCGACGGCCAGACGGAAAGGCATCGAGGTCGACCAGGCCCGCGCCCGCAAGAATGCCGATGACATTCTGACGTTCTTCAAAAGCAGCGCGCCGCGGATGATGTTGGGGGATCCCGCGGTCGGCGGTGAGGCGCTCACTACCGGCTACGCGCAGATGGCGCTTGCGGCGGAAGGACATCCGTTCGACACGGTCACAGCAACCATGACTCATTGGCTGATTGCGCGGCAGATGCCGGATGGAAGATGGCTTGGCAACGGTGTCAACCGTCCACCATCTGAATACAGCACGATCAGCCATACCGCGATCGCCGCAGGCGGATTGATATCTTACCCGCTGCCGGGTCGTCAGAAGGAGATATCGGAGAGTCTGCGAAGAGCCGGGCAATGGTTGCTTACCGCAGAGCCGAAATCGGCGGAAGAACGAGGGATGCGTTTGATGGGTCTCGTGTGGACTGATGCACCGCGCTCTCGTGTGGACGCGGCAATGAAAGAGATTCGTGATCGGCAGGAAGCAAGCGGCGGTTGGTCCCAGTTCGGCCGCACGGAACCGGATGCTTACGCGACGGGACTATCCCTTTATGCGCTGCACGTCGCGGGCGTGCCCCCGGCCGACGAGATGTACCGCAAAGGCGTGGCATTCCTGCTCGGAACGCAGTACCAAGACGGCGCCTGGCTCGTGAAGACTCGCTCTTTCCCAGTGCAACGGTACTTTGAAAGCGGTTTTCCGTTTGGCCGAAATCAATGGATTTCTGCGGCGGGAACCAGCTGGGCAACATTGGCCATCGCGCAGACTTTGCCTGACAGGGCCCAGTAAGTGAACGGACGCGGGATTGCATGAAGGCAGAACCGTGACGGATTGGGATAAACGGTACCTGCAAGGCGACCACGCCTCGGTCGAACCCCACCCCTTACTCGTCAAATTTGCCACGCTACTGACCCCTGGCCGGGCGCTCGATGTTGCATCTGGACCGGGCCGTCATGCGATATGGCTGGCAGAGCGCGGTTGGCAGGTTACCGCTGTGGACTACTCACGCACCGCGATCGAAATACTGCAGCAAGCGTGCCGCGAGAAAGGTGTGAAAATCCACTCCTGCATCGCCGATCTGGAACGCCACGAATTCATCATCGAACGCGAATCATACGATCTGATTGTCATTTGCAACTATCTTCAGGGTGACCTTTTTCCCTCGATCCGAGCAGGAACCCGCGTCGGTGGCATCGTTGTCGGGATTATTGCCATGGTGGACGACGATCCCAATATCAAGCCTATGAATCCAGCCTATCTCTTGAGTCCGGGAGAATTGCGTGCACAGTTTCAAGGATGGGAATTGATTCACCATTTTGAAGGGAAACCGGCTGGCGACCCGCGGCGTCGCGCCACAGCGGAAATTGTCGCCCGACGGCTTGACCGCGGATGACACGCGTGCACTCCAGAGACGCATAACGCCAATCTAATGTAGTCGCGGGCTTTCGCCCGCGTTCAATACCATGGGACAAACGCGGGCGAAAGCCCGCGACTACATTTGGATTTTCGAAATTTCAAGGACATCTAACAGTTCGATCGGTCGGATCCGCGTTCGCGGACTGACAAAACTGAACTCTAGTCGAGCGGTTCGACCTTGACGATGGACGCGCCGTGGTTGCTGCCGATCCAGAGCGTGCCGGGGTTCTTCGAATCGTCGACATAGACGCGGCGGATGTTGGTCGTACGCGGCAGCATGTATTCCGTATACTGGCCGCTCTTGATGTCGAGGCGCGCCACGCGGTCGGTCAGCATGGACCCGGTCCACGCCTCGCCGTTGCGGTCGGCCACGACGTCGTACGGCGCGCTCCACGGCGTTGGCACCTTCCACTCCGTCATGCTTTCGGTCTGGGGATCGAACATGCCGATGGCGTTGCCCTGATATTCCGCAAACCACAACCGGCCTTCGCGATCGACGCGACCGCGCCGCGGGCGGGAGTCCGGCGTCGGAGTCGGGTAGACGATCGCATTCTTGGTCTTGGCGTCGATCTTGACGATGTTGCCGGCCGAAAAGTCGAGCAGATAGGCGTTGTTCTGCGCGTCCGAGTGGATCCCGTAAGTCCCGATGCGTTTGCCGGTCCGCGGATCCTTGAAGGAGCCGAGGTTCTCCATCTTGTTGGAAATGAGATCGAGCCGGTAGATGTTGCCGACGTCGGAGTTCTTGATCCACACCTTGTTGTCGGTAGGGGTGCCGTCGATTGCGAGATGGCCGAGCTGTCCGCCGTCCGTATCCCATTCCTTGGGGGTCGTCCATATCTGGAACTTCTCGGTCTTCTTGTCGAACTTCGCGATGGCGCTCTGGTACATCACGCCGATCCAGGGATTGTCGTCCTTGTCGAATTCGAGATCGAGAGTGCCTTCCGGCCACCCCGGCTTGACTACCGGGATCGGATATTGCGTCACCTTGCCGGTTTTCGGGTCCATCTTGCCGAGGAACATCTGACCGAAGTCGGAGTACCAGACGTTGCCCTCGCGATCGAGCATCACGTCGTGCGGCTGGATCAAGGGATTCGGCAGGTCGTATTCGGTGATGATCACACGAGTGGACTTGCCCGTGAGCCGCGGCTGGGTCTTGAGCGGGAAAGCCCACGTCTGCTGCTGGCTCAGATTGACGCTGGCGAGCCATTCCGCGGTCTTCCTGCCGTTACCGCCGCGTTCGACATCGCGAGTTGCAGTGCCGGTGAGCCGCTGCGGCTTCAGAGGCGTGCTGCCGGGGTAATAGAGGCTCATCCGCTGGAAGATTTCCAGGAAGCCGTCGGCGTCATACGTCGACTTCATGATGCGCTCGAGCGTGTGGCAGCCGTTGCAGTTGAGCAGGAATCGCTTCTGCTCGTCCGTGCCCGGCATGCTCATCAGCCATTCGGCATTGGTGAGATGGGCGGACAGGTTCTTCACTTTCTTGAGCTTGATCTCGACCTTGGCTTCATGGTCTGCGCCGACGGCCGCGGCCGCGGCTCCGTCGAGCTCATAGCCGGCGGCGCTCGCCTTCAATGTGTAGCCGCCGGGCTCAAGTCTCGCGGCCGGGAAAGCAAAGCGGCCTTGGGCGTTGGTAACAACGCTGATGCTGACTGTCGAGCCGTCCTTCCTCGCGCTGACCACCACCCCTTCCATCGAACCCTCCTCGGTCGAGGTGACCTGCCCGGTCAACGCTGACGTCGCATGACCCTGCGCGTGAAGTGGAGCGGGCCCGATTTGAAAGAGAATGGCAGCAAGAGCGGCAGCTGCGCTAAGCACGAATCGCTGGGTTTCCATCAGTACCTCCTGGCGAAGGGATGGGTATTACTATGTCGGGCGTTATTATCCACCAGGTAGCCTTATAAAAGGAAGAAACTGCGGCTGGCAGGCCGAATCTTTCAGCACCGAGCCCTCGGCGCAGGCGCTGTTTGATGAACACCAGGGCAGTATAGTCTTTCAAACGATGCAAGAACCCATCAAGTGGCTCGTGGAAGCGGACCAAACGCCGTGGACCGCGCTAGCAAACGCCTTACGCAACGGTTTCCCGGTTCCGAATGGTTTTGTCGTATTTCCTCGAACAGCCGAAGGCGACATTCGCAATGCGTGCGACGAGCTCAAGATTCGCGAGAAGACACACTTCGTGGCTGTGCGGGGCTCTTCGCATACTCTGCTCAACATCATCGGCACGGATCAACTGATTCATGCATTGCGCCGTCTATGGACCGAGTCCGCGGGGACGCCCCTGCTGGTCCAGCGCATGGTTCACGCCATGTGGTGTGGAAAGGCACAGTGGCATAAACAAAATCTGCGCATCAAGGCTAATGAAGGCATGATGCTTTTGGATCCGGATACCTATCTTTTCAATACCACGAGCGGGAAGTGCACGCGGCAAACGCTCGAACCGAAGCAAAGAAGAATGATTCGCCACGTGGACGGTAGCGCAAGAATTGTCGAACGCCAGGGAGAGCGAACACCGATGAGTGCGGATCAATCGAAGAGCGTCGCGGATTTGGCGGTGCGTGCTGGGGAAGATATTGGGTGGGTGATCGACGATCAGGATCGGGTATGGCTGATTAGCTCTCGGAAGACCTGAGACCCTCACCGGAGGGAAAGGCGAAGTCCCCTCCTTGGCAAAGGAGGAGTGCAGCGCCATCAAGTAAATGGTCCCGTTCCTTTGGAGGCGCGGCCGGGGTGGTTCGTTCCACTTCCGATAATCGGTGGCTTGAACCAACCACTCTTCCTTGTTTCGCCCTGTCGGGCTCACATTCGCTCCGCTCATGCCCGTCTGCGCCCGCTAAGGAGGCTTCGCGGCATTTTCTTAATGGGCGTAGCCACCCCTCCTTGTCCAAGGAGGGGACTTCGGCTTTCTCTTCAGTTGTTTTCAATGCCCCCGTGTCCAGCAAAAGATGTGGGACATGGCAAGCCCAAATGGGAGAGGGACCGTGGGACATCCCAACATTTGACATTGAAGAGCAAAGCAACAATTTAATGCACCACTATCCTGGAACAGGAGGGGAATACGTCTTTGTTCAACATGGTCCCACATCCTCTGTCTCGTCAAGCGACGGTGACTTCCTTTGTCAGGTAGACATCCTGAATCGCATTGAGCAGTGCGACGCCTTCCTGCATCGGTCTCTGAAACGCTTTCCTTCCCGATATCAAGCCCATGCCGCCGGCACGTTTGTTGATGACGGCAGTCTTGACGGCTTCTTTCATATCGCTCTCACCGGATGAAGCTCCACCGGAATTGATCAAGCCCGCGCGGCCCATGTAGCAGTTAGCGACCTGGTATCGCGTGAGATCGATCGGATGATCCGTCGTCAAGTCGGAGTACACTTTCTTGTGGGTCTTGCCGAAGTTCAGAGCGTTGTAACCGCCGTTATTCTCAGGCGCTTTCTGTTTGATAATATCGGCTTCGATGGTGACGCCGAGGTGGTTCGCTTGCCCGGTAAGGTCGGCCGATACGTGATAATCGGCTTCCTTCGTCTTGAATGCCGCATTGCGGAGGTAGCACCACAGAACCGTGTACATGCCAAGCTGGTGCGCCTCATGGAACATCCCGGTAATTTCCTGCAACTGCCGCTTCGATTCTTCGGACCCAAAATAAATCGTCGCACCAACGCCGGTGCAACCCATCTCGAATGCCTGTTTGACATTGGCAAAGCGGATCTGATCATACGTGTTGGGATACGAGAGAAACTCGTTGTGGTTGAACTTCAATAGCAATGGGAGCTTGTGCGCGTACTTGCGCGCGACCGAACCGAGCACGCCAAGCGTGGTGGCCACGGCATTGCAGCCGCCTTCAATTGCAAGCTTCACGATGTTTTCGGGATCGAAGTATGCCGGGTTCGGAGCAAATGATGCGCCTGCGGAGTGCTCGATTCCCTGGTCGACCGGAAGTATCGACACATAGCCAGTCCCCGCCAGGCGTCCGAAGCTGAAAAGCTGCTGCAGACTCACCAGCGCCCGAGTCGGACGGTCCGATCCGAGGTGTATCCGATCGATGAAATCAGGGCCCGGCAGGTGGAGTTTCTCCCTGGGAATCGTCTTGCATTGATGAGCCAAAAGACTCTGGGCATCACTGCCAAGTATTTCCTGAATTCTCCCGATCATGAACTCCTCCTGTCTAAACCATTCCACATAGTTTATCTCCGAAGCCTATCTCCGATTCAAGAGACTGAATATCAATGTGAGTACGACGCTGACCAGGATGGAAGTGCCCAGCGGAAAGTAAAAATTGAAATTGCCGCGCTGATAATGGAAGTCGAGTGGAAGGCGGCCAATCCGGAATGGCAGCCGCGGCCCAAGCATCAACAGAAACCCCACAAAGACGATGACGACACCCAATATCATGAGCAATCGTCCGAATTGCTCCATACAGATATTCTAGCCGCGAATGACGCCGATGGCGGGAATATCATTGGGGTAATCGGCGTGGTACGCGGTTTAACCCACGATTTCCAATTGGCTGAAGAAATACGAAATTTCGAAGGCTGCCGTATCCGGCCCATCCGATCCGTGAATCGCATTTCTCTCGATATTCGTACCGAACCGCTTTCGAATCGCGCCTTCCTCCGCCTTTGCCGGATCGGTTGCGCCCATGACTTTGCGGAGCTTCTCGATGGCATTCTCCGCTTCAAGAACCATCAGGACCGCAGGACCTTCGGTCATGAACTTCACAAGGCTGCCGAAGAATGGCCGTTCCCGGTGAACGTAATAGAATCCCTGGGCCTGCGCCTCTGTCAGGTGCAGCATCTTCATCGCGCGGATTCGGAAGCCTTGTTTTTCGAGCTGGCCGATGATCGCGCCTGTACTTCCGGCCTTGACCGTATCCGGTTTAAGAATTGTGAATGTCTTTTCCATAGGTGATTACCTCGTGCGAAACGTATTTCCTCGTCAGCGACTTGATCATTACCCACGAGTCGTCCGCTGGACACGGGCGTCTGGGACAACCAGCGGGAAAGGCGCAGTCCCCTCCTTGTCCAAGGAGGGGACTTCGGCTTTCCCTTCGGTTGTTCTCAATGCCCCGTGTCCAGAAAAAGATGTGGGACAGGCAAGCTCGGCGTGAGGGGAATCCATTTTCCCCGCCTATCTCAGGCTCGCCTGCATCGCTTCACCAATATCCGCAGGACTTCTCAGGACGCGGATTCCGGCAGCTTCCATGGACGCCATCTTTTCGCGAGCCGTGCCCTTTCCGCCTGCGACGATCGCACCGGCGTGACCCATTCGCCGGCCGGGCGGAGCGGTCTGGCCGCAGATGAAACCGACTACGGGTTTCGTCACATTACCTTTGATGTACGCCGCTGCTTCTTCTTCGGAGGTGCCGCCGATTTCACCGATCATCACGATGCCGTGCGTGTCCGGATCCTCGTTGAAAAGTTTGATGGCATCGATAAACGTGGTACCAATGATTGGATCACCGCCTATGCCGATACAGGTAGATTGCCCGATCTTACGTCGAGTGAGTTGGCCGACCGCTTCATAGGTCAATGTTCCGCTGCGCGAAACCACACCCACGTGGCCTTGCAGATGAATATGGCCTGGCATGATTCCGATTTTGCATTTGCCGGGCGAGATGACTCCGGGGCAATTGGGTCCGACCAGCCGCGTTCTCTTTCCTTTGAGAAAGGCGCTTGCCCGGATCATGTCGAATGTCGGAATGCCTTCGGTGATGCAAACGACCAGTTCGATGCCGGCGGCGGCCGCTTCCATGATCGCGTCGGCCGCATATGGAGGCGGTACGAAAACGACCGATGCATTGGCTCCCGTCTTGCGCCGCGCTTCTTCAACAGTATTGAAGACATCGAAGCCTTCGTGTTTGATGCCGCCTTTGCCAGGCGTGACTCCCCCCACCACGTTCGTCCCGTACTTCACGGCCTGAACCGCGTGAAACGTGCCTTCACGACCGGTGATGCCTTGAACGAGCAATCGTGTGTTGTCGTCGATGAGTACGCTCATTTATGAATTTCTCCCGCAGGCTAAAGCCGCGGCTTACGAATTGGCCGCCGCGACGACCTTCTCCGCCGCATCCTTCATTCCGTCGGCGACTATGAAGTTGAGGCCGGAGTTCCGCAGGATCTCTTGGCCTTGCTCGACGTTCGTGCCCTCGAGCCGCACGACCACCGGGACCTTCACTCCGATCGCCCTCGCGGCCTCGACCACGCCCGATGCAACCACGTCACATCGCATGATTCCCCCAAAGATGTTGATCAACACTGCCTTCACGTTCTTGTCCGAAAGGAGGATGCGGAAGGCGTTCTTCACCTGCTCGGCCGATGCCCCGCCACCGACGTCGAGGAAATTCGCCGGACTTCCGCCGGCGATCTTGATGATGTCCATCGTGCCCATGGCAAGACCGGCGCCATTGACCATGCATGCAACATTGCCATCCAATTTGATGTAATTCAGGCCGAATTTGCTCGCTTCGATTTCAAGCGGGTCTTCTTCGTTCAAATCGCGAAGCTCCTTGATGTCCCTGTGACGATAGAGTGCGTTATCGTCGAAGTTCATCTTGGCGTCGAGCGCATAGACTTGGTTGCCGCCGGTCACCAGGAATGGATTGATCTCGGCGAGGGACGAGTCCGTATCTTCGAAGGCTTTGTAAAGCGCAACCATGAATTGAACCGAATCATGAACCAACTCCGGCGCGAGTCCGATACCAAAGGCTAGCCTCCGCGCCTGGAATGCTTGTAAACCAAGCCCAGGCTCGATGTACTCTCGGAGGATGAGCTCGGGAGTCTTTGCAGCAACCTCTTCAATGTCCATGCCACCCGACGCGGACGCCATGAACACCGGTTTTCCCGTCTGCCGATCGATGACGATGCCCAGATACAGCTCTTTGCGAATATCGAGCCCCTCTTCGATAAGGACCTTCTGGACCTGCCGGCCTTCCGGCCCGGTCTGCGCCGTTACTAGATTCATCCCGAGCATCCGGCCGGCGATTTCCGCAGCTTCATCCGAAGTCTTCGCCAATTTGACCCCGCCGGCTTTCCCTCTTCCGCCCGCATGAATCTGCGCCTTCACGACAACGGTTCCTCCGATCCGATCGGCAATCTCCCGAGCTTCTTCCTTTGTATATGCGACTTCACCTCGCGGGATCCGCACGCCGTGACGCGCAAGAATCTGCTTCGCCTGGTACTCGTGTATTTTCATCTCCCCTCACACGGCAATCTTCTAGGAATGCAAGCCCGAGACTTTACAGGCTGCACGGAGAGCGTGTCAATGCGAGCCGCGGATTGCACGCATGCCCAACCCGATTTTTCGGGAAAAAACTCGTTGGTGGAACGACGCTTGCTTTCGTATACTCAAAAACGAGCATGAATACCACGATCCCGCGACGTGATGAAACGGTATGCCGGATACCTGCAGCGGCGAATTTGGAGACATGGTCTAGCCGCGCATGGACAGACGGCGTCCAGATCGATCAACTCGACGACCTCGAGAATCTCGTCGTCCAGACGATGAATAGTACTTATGAGATCACCATCATTTGTGGACGGACCGGAGAGGTTCTCGTGCGGGGTGGGCAGTTTTTCCCTGAAAAGACACCGGCTCAGCTTTCGGGGGCCTCGTTTGGAGGCTCGTTTCTGAAGCTCCGCGGAGTCTATGTCGGGCTAAAGATGGAGTTTCTCCACGAAGGCCGGCGGATTGTGACCAGTCCGGTTCGCAGCATCGGCGTCACCGTCTAGGTCAAATTTCGCGAAGCCCAAGCAAACGCGGGCTAAAGCCCGCGACTACGAACTCGGTAATACGTTTCGGCACACTCGTAGTCGCGGGGCTTTAGCCCGCGCCCCGTTCGTGGTATGAGGCACGCTCGCTACTTCTAGTGCACTGTAACGGTAGATCCGGTAGTACCGAATTTGAAACGCTACCGAATCTACCGTTACAGTGCACTAGAACGAATACTTCAACGCGAATTGCATGATTCTGGCATCCGACGAAGTGGTGATCTGGCCAAAGGTGTTGCTATTCAGTGTGATGTTTGGATTTCCTTTTCTAAGGCTGTTTGTCACGTTGAACGCCTCCGCTCGAAATTCCAGCTTCTGGGCTTCCCGAGGCTTGAAGATTCTCGACAGTCCCAAATCCAACTGCCAGGTTCCCGGACCCACAATGTTCGCCGGCCTCATGTTTCCAATCGTGCCCATAGCGGGCTGTGCAAAGGCCCTGGGATTCAGGTAGTTCAGTGAATTCCGATCAAGGAATGGATTTTCAAGTACCTGGTTCGGCCGCTGATTAGCGCTCTGTCCGGATAACACGCGATCCAGACCGGTGCTGATGGTCAGGTAAGTTCCCGATGACTGTCTATATATGGTCGATAATTGCCAGCCGGTGCCCAGCATGTGCAGCGTCGGGTTCGCAAACTGCGGCGTTGAAGCGACCGCTGTCACATTGAAGACGTGACGCCGGTCCAGACCGGAACCCGTACCGGAACCATTACTACCGCAATTGCCACGATCGAAGGCCCGGTTATTGGGATCGAGATATCCAGCTCCGCCTCTCCCCGTCGCGTTTGCCGTGGCCGCATCGCCGAGGCAGTGGGACCAGGTGTAATTCCCGGCGATGTTCACCCCGCGGACGGCACGGCGCTGAATCGAAATGAGAAGGCCGTTGTAGCTCAGCGTGCCCGAATCTTCTCTCGTCGCCATGTTTCCGTAATACTGGCCCTCCTGGGGATTCTGAAGGAGCAACCTCCTGCGCTGGTCTGTGTTTGCGGTCGTGGAGCACGTGGTTCCGCTGGTTCGGAACACATAGCCCTCGGCCGTGCAGATTCCGTTAACGGGAGCCCCGGGGAAGTAGACAGCGCGATTGATGTTCCCTCCTACCCACAAGTGGATCGCGTGATTTCCCAAATAGCTACTGGTTAAGAGAAAACTCCCCGGGAGCTGCCTTTGAATGCTGAGGTTCCATGTCTGAACCGTGGGCTGCATCGCATCAAGGCGCTCGAGGAAGTAATACTGGGAAAGCGTGGGCCACTTCGACAACCGAACGTATGGAAACGGATTGCCGCCAGGGTTGTCCCTCCATGGATCCTCAAAGGACACGCTTTGAACAGTCGTCCCAAAACCCCACGGAGGCGCACTGGAGCTCCCGCCAAAACTGAGCGACCCACTAAAGTCATAGGCGATTCCGAAGGAGGCGCGAACCGACGTCCGGCCATCACCTCGCACATCCCAGGCGAGTCCCACACGTGGCGCGAATAAGGCCCATTTCCTGAAATTGGGTCCAGGTGTGGGGTAGCCCGAATCCCCCGGATAGAGGAGGCCGACCGGCGCACTCGGATACACCGTGCTCCTGATCCCTTTGCTGAACCTCTCATCGCTGAAATGGTACATCGCGCCTTCGCGCAGCTTCGATCCCTGACCGAAACCGATCGCCAGCGGCAAGTATGGTTCCCAGCGTATTCCACCGTTGAGCGTAAGATTTGGCGTCGCTTTCCAAACGTCCTGCACATATGAGGCTAGGTACCACTGACGACTGGTCCACTGCACGGGCGACAACTGATTCAGGCTTGTCAGTCTTCCGGTCAGGAAGTCGGCCATTCCCAAACCGGTCGCCTGACCAGTGAACGTATAAACTCCCTGGTCACTGGTATGGTCACGCTGATAGGTCCTCCAGTTCGCGAAGTTCCCACCGAACGTCAGCTGATGGTTTCCGTGAACAAGGTTGAGATCGTCGGAGATCTGATACGCGTCCGTTACGATATGATTGGGATACGTTCGAGCACCAAAGCCGAATCCGCCGGTCACGCTTACCTGCATGCTGCCCTCGGTATAACTGAAGGCTTTGATGCCAAGATCAGGTGCGGAAAAGAACTTCACGCCGGGGCGGCCAATTACGGTTCGATTCGCCGTTACACGAAAGGAATTAACGGTGTTGGGCCTGATCAGATAAGTACTGCCCAATGCATACGACTGGGCAAGGTTGCTGTTACCGCCATTGTCCATGGGCTCCAGCGCCAGGAGGAATCCGTTTGTCAGGGTGTAAGGGTGCGGCGATTTGTAGCTCGTCACAACGTACCGCCCGAAGATGGAATGTTTATCGCTCTTCTGATAGTCGGCCTTGCCGACAATCTGATACTCGTTGGGTTTATCCGGGACAGAGTAAACGATCTTTCCGCAGTCATCCTGAGGCTTCGGAAGTTTGGACGCGATGGCCACCGCCGGTCTGCTGTAGAGGGCGGGATCGATGTGATTGTTGACGAATGGCAGGGGCAAGTTGATCTGCCCGCCGGCATTGCAAGCCGGAGAGGCGAAAGTTGTCCAGTCACCGGCCATCATCGCTGCTGTCGGAATGTAGTCGATCTTGTCACTCGGGTTCGAGCTGGTTTTCGTGCCCTGATAGCCGGCGAAGAAAAAGAGCTTATTCTTCGAAATCGGTCCGCCCAGCGTCCCGCCGAACTGGTTGCGCTTCAAATTGTCTCTCTTCAAGGCAAAGAAGTTTCGGGCGTTGAAAGCGTAATTGCGCACAAATTCAAACGCGTTGCCGTGGAACTCATTGGTGCCCGACTTCGTTACCGCGTTGACCTGGCCGCCGGATCCCCTGGTTCCGCCCGCAGCGCCCATACCGCTGGCCTCCACCTTGAACTCCTGCAGGGCATCCGGAAACGGCATTGGCATCGAGGTCCCGTCATAGCCGTTGTTGTGCATCGCCCCATCAAGGGCATACATCACTCCGAAATTCTGTCCACCGGCTACGGAGATGAACGTACCGGCAGTTGTTCCCTTATTCCAGCCCTCGGGGGCGGATTTGCCCGTCTCGACCGCAGCGCCCGAGAGCGTAATCAGGTCGGTGACCTGCCGCCCCTGCAGAGGCAACTCCAAAATTCGCTCATTCTCCATAACCTGACCCACTGCCGTGCTTCGCGTGTCCACGAGTGAAGCATTGGCCTGGACCTCAACCTGTTCGGTGACCTGACCGACCTCCAGAACAGGGTTGATCACGGGGTTGCTGTTGACCTGCAGGACAATTCCGGTCTGTACAAACGTACGAAATCCCGGCAATGCTGCTTCAAGGCGGAAGGGGCCCACCGCCAGGTTCGGCAGTACGTAGGACCCGGTCTCATTCGTAACAGCCGTTCGAACGATGCCCGTGTCCGTTTGCGTTGCCGTCACCTCCACGGCAGGCAGCACCGCCCCGCTCTGATCTCGAACGGCGCCGCTGATCTGGGCTGTCGCCTGTGCCCGCAGGCTTGCACAGGTCATAGCGGATCCCACCAGCACAACAAGCAAAGCGATCCAGGTGCGTTTCATAGATCCTCCTCTCAAATCCGATGGCGTTCGAGCCGAAGAGACAAACCCGATCAGGTCATTTTCCTAGTTCTTAGCGGCACATGCTATGGGTTGCCACTGTGCGTGTCAATGCTGCCGGCATCGTACAGTGCTGACCTGCCTCGATGCCGCGGATTTCGAAGTCTCAAATCCAGACGTGTCTCATCTGCCCAAGGAAATTCTGGTTTCAATACGTCATTGGTGCGATGCCGGAATTCCTGCCGTGTAGTGGGGATCCCGGAAACTGAGAATCTCGATCACAAAATGTCCGGCAAAGTGAAAGGTAGACGGTTACTCGGCAAGTGCTTTCGTCGCAGCCGTTTCCTTGCTCGTTTCTCTTGCAATGCCGCACATGCAGTGTCGAGGCGCCTGGAGCCCGTCTTAGCTTAGGGTGTTTCTTTCAGAAGCCGTTCTCGCTCAGGTGAGGAGGTTCTGAATTCTGCGAAGGAGCGGGCCGAATCCCCCCGGCGCTAGCTGTCTCCCATGCTGTTCATCCTTGAGAAACCGATGAGCGAGACGAGTACATTTATTCCAATGAGAAGATAGGTCAACATCCGGATTGTCCTGTCGGATCTGAAATGGCCGCGCTCTCCGATTCGCCGTGCGGGATCGAAAAAGCCGCGAGCTGAATAGTTGTTCCGAATGTCCCAGTGGGTCAAGAAGTCGCCAGGGACAGCTCCGCGGAACTCAGTTGGTTTGCTTGGACGCGACGCGAATCACGCCGACGCCGTTCTGAATTGTTACCGTCGTGCCAAACTGCTTCGAGAGAGTCTGAAGTCTCTCAAGCACACGGCGAGCCATCTCAGGCGATGGCGTCGAGGGAGTGCCGCCTCTCGAGATGGGCCGAGTTCGATCCTGGCCGAGGTCCGCGGGATAGAGGCGCACCTCCACGAGCTTCCCGTCTTCGAAGCGGCTCGTGGTCAGGAGTGTTTCCAGATTGTCGTCAAGTTCGTTCACTCCAGGGCCTGGAACCGCCGATGGGTTGGTGATCTCTGGCGCCGCCCCACGATGGTAGAAGAAACTCGACACACCGTAGAATATTGGTTTTCCCTTGTAGATCTCGATGCCTCGGAGGTTGTGGACGCCGTGTCCGACGAAGGCGTCCGCCCCGTTGTCGATCACTTGATGCGCCAACTCGATCAGGAAGTCCGGCGTGTTATGGTCCTGACTGTACGCTTGAAACACGAACGAGTTCTGATGGCAGTGGATCGCGACGACGAGGAAGTCCGCCAGTTGCTTACCGACTCGGACGCTCTTGATGATACTTTTGAGATCGGCCGGGTCCATCTCGTACGAGAGGTCGCCAGGATGAGCGCCGACCGTGAATGCGGTTTGAAAGAGGTTCAGCCGCCCCGCCGGCTCGTTGGCTGCGACCGGCGCGACCGGAACGCGAACCTCCGGACGGCGGGCATAAATGGCATCGCGGATCTTCTTCAAAGCCTGCATGTGCTCGGCGGTAACCACGTTGTAAGGTGTCACGTGTAACGGGTTAAGACCTGGTATGTCCTCGGTCGCATCGGTGAAACGCGACCGATTGTTTGAGCTGGCATCAATGGAATACATGCCGATGGCCGCAACAGTACCCTTCGGCGTCACCGCAATGCGGGGCATTCTGGCGTCGGCAAGGTTCTTCCCCGATCCGGCATGGACAATGCCTGCCTCGTCCAGAAGCCGATGGGTTTCGAACATCCCTTCCGGACCAGCGTCGAGCGTGTGATTGTTCGCGGTGGTCATGATCCGAACGCCCATGCGCTTCAGCTCATCAACCACGCTCTTGGGGCCTCCGGCAAGAGGTCCCCGGAAGCTGCCCTCGTCGAGGATCGGCCCCTCCATGTTGGCGTATGTCATGTCCGCCTCCCGCATCACTTTCACCAAAGCCTGAT